>FLOH01000173.1_pt1 | contig 179252 bp, 132 predicted proteins | sample 756751 | NCBI WGS metagenome assembly FLOH01 (sample SAMEA4026879, study PRJEB14308) | marine metagenome | biome: coastal water; material: water | depth 74 m | reverse complement strand
GGTTGCGCGGCTCGAATCGGTTGCGTGGGACGGTTGCGGGGCTAAAGCGCACGTAACCGTAACCCGTTCCACGTTTCGAGCCGCATAACCGATCAACGTTACCCCGGAATTTCAATTTTTTGTTCCGATACTTAAATATTAAACAAACCGGAATCCCGATGTATATCGGTCCCGAGACTTAATATGAAACAACTCGGGATCCCGAAGTATTTCGGTCCCGAGACTTAATATGAAACAACTCGGGATCCCGAAGTATTTCGGGAGAGAAAATTCCGATACAGGAACTTAGCACCTTCGGCGCTTTTTAATATATTTATCCGGGCCTGAGAATCAGCCCCGGATAAATATAGAGTCATCAAAAATATGCTCTACCACCCCGCTGATGGAAGCATGGATCGGAGCACCCAGGGCTCCATCGGGAGGACTGCCAATCATCATCCCCTCCTCCACCCTGTCTCCGATCTTAACCATCGACTCACAGGGAACGCCGACATTCTGATGGAATGGTATCCGAACCCGGTTTATATCTAACGGCTTACTCTTAAGCGGCGCGTCACGGTCATATCTCAAAACATCGATTCTCCGGGAAATTCGCGAGACCGGAATTTTTCTCCCGTCTCGGATAGGATGAGACTCAAACTCATCGCTGAGGAGAGACTTACTCACTCCCTTTGATTTCATTACGCCTATTAACCCCGCAATTACTTTATCAGGAGAAATAGTAGTAGGACAGGCGTACATACCGCAGAGGCCGCACTGACAACAAAGATAAGCTTCAGCCAGGTCTTCCGGGGGTATAGCATCAGCCCTCTGCTGTCCGACCAGCCTCATAATAATATGGGGTTCAATCCGATGGCCCAACAGATACCGCGGACACAGATCGGTACAGGTCCGGCATTGATCGCAGGCCCAGGCAGCCCGTTTCACATCAATCTCTATAGATCGATGTTTATACAGAACCTGTTTGTGATCTTTCGGAAGGACAATCAGTCCGGTCGTCTTCTTGGAGACATACCCTGAAGTAAATCCTCCCATAATCGGTCCACCGTCCAGGATTTCGTATTCATCAATCGTTGCACCCCCGGCACCGGCAAGGACATCTTCCACGAAAGCGCCGACCGGAACCGAGAGCGTAACCGGATTCTTTACTTCCCCGGTTACTGTTAAGAACCTATGAGTAACCGGGAGCCCCCGGCTGGCCCGATAAATGTTGATCAATGTTCCAACATTATCAACCACCACCCCCACATCCATGGGGATACCCCCTTCCGGGACCAGGCGACCGGTTACGTCATAGACCATTACCTGCTCATCGCCGGCCGGATAATACCCCCCCAGCAGGAAGAGCTCCACCCGGGAATGCCGGCGGGCTATCTCCGTCCGCAATGCATCAATCGCCCCCTGGTATTTCTTTTTAAGGGCAATTATGGACCTGGTGGCGCCAACTGCTTCACTGAGCAATTCCAGCCCCATAATCACTTCGGGAGCCAGGGCAATCATCAACTGCTGATCCACCCGAAGAAGAGGCTCACATTCAGCGCCGTTGGCGATGACATACTCGGCCCGGGCTCCTACTTTAACATGGGTGGGAAATCCCGCGCCCCCGCAGCCGACTACGCCGGCCTCTTTTACCTTTTCGGCTAATGAACTCATTATAAAATTAACGGCTTCGCCGATACTTTTATGATTTGAACCAAGACTAACATAATTTTATTGGGGCAATGCCAGAAAATATTTCAACAATTCCAACCGGCTTTTTATATTGAGATGATCCTATTTTTATTGCTAAATAATAAGATTATTGCCCCGATATCAATTGTTTTAAAAACAAGAAGCACCGGGACAATAAATGTAGAAATAACGTTATCCCGAAGAGATTAGTTAACGTCTTTTTTCTTCAACGTCTTTAGTCTTTTAACGGCCTTCAACGATCTTTAACGTTTTTTATCTTCAACGTCCTTATTTTTTAACGTTAGCGCCGAAGGCGCTAGGTTGCTCTTAACAGACTGAGTGCCTCGGAGCGGGTTCTCTCATCACTCCGGAAGTTACCCCGGACCGCTTCGGTCTTGACTATCGTTCCCGGCTTCTTTACCCCCCGCATATTCATACAGAGATGTTCCGCTTCTATCTGAACCAGCACCCCGCGCGGATCCAATTTTTCCATCAAGAGATCGGCAATCTCCGTTGTCATGCGCTCCTGTATCTGCAGCTTCCGGCTGAATAAATCCACCACCCGGACCAGGTCACTTAACCCGGTAATTATGCTATCTTTGGGGATATAGGCGATATGGACCTTTCCCATAAATGGAAGTAAATGATGCTCGCAGAGTGAATAAAAAGAAATATCTTTCATGAGTACAATCTCATCAAATCCCGGACAGGGGAAGGTTTTGATCTGAGCGGAAATATCCTTGCCGATTCCACCCATGACCTCCTCGCACATCTCGGCGACCCGTTCCGGGGTCCGAACAAGTCCGGGCCGATCGGGGTCTTCTCCAATCGCTTCCAGCAGGTCTCTAATCGCTAATTTGATCTTTTCCTGATCCATTATAAGTTGCCGCCTTCGGCATTAACTTAGTGGAAGCACACTAAAATTAACGCCTTTGAAAAAGTAAATAACTTAAGACAATACAATGTCTATTTAATTTTCGAAGGAAAAATAAGATCGATTATCTTCCGCGGGCAGGCCGCGATACATTTGCCGCATTTGATACACTTTTCGTAGTCGATTATCGCCAGATTCTCTTCTATCTTGATCGCATCAACAGGACATTCCTTAATACACTTACCGCAGGCAATACAACCCACCGAACATACCTTAACCACTACTTTCCCCTTGGAATGAGAAGAACATCGAATATCCACTTCCGCCATCTTGGGAACCATCCGGATAATTCCCCGGGGACATTCCTGAACACAGAGCCTGCAGGCCCGACACTTCTCAGCGACCACTACGGGATTGCCGCGATCATCGATTATGATCGCGTCAAACGGGCAGACATCCCGGCAGGTATAATACCGCAAGCACCCATAATCGCAAGCAGTTACTCCTCCCCCCATCTGGTTAGCGGCGAGACAGGTATTGATTCCTTCATATTGATATCGCCGGGCGGCATCATGGCCGCCCCGGCAGAAGATCCGCGCCACGAGTTTCTAAATTCTATCTGTTGTAACCCCATGGCAACTATTACATTGCCCAGATGTTATTTTGCCTAGCATTTTGTTATTGGTATTTGCACCCACAACACTTACATATAATCCATTTTCAAAATCAATATTTTGTGTTGTATAGAAATTACCCAGATTATCAACTTCTATTGTTGCTACCAAATCAACAACTAAGGTATCAGAAAATAACTTAACAGTTGCATTTGGATAAGTGGAACTTAGGTTTTCGTTATAGATAGTTCCGGCTACAATAAACCAACCTTCTCCAGAACTACCTGATGTATGACAGCTCATACAGTTTTCTCCATTCTTATGGCTTTCTGATGAATTATATGAACTTATTTTGGTTTCATTATCTTTTTCGCATGATTGTAGTGTTATAAATATAGCTAAAATAACTACGAAGGTAAATAAGGGATTATAATTCATTTATTGATCATTAAATATAGAAAAGATTGAATTATAACGAAGGCTTGATTTTTATATTGTTGCTGTTAAATGGAATGCTAAAGTTATGAAATCGGAGATACAAAACGCAGAACCAATAATTGATCCTGCGTAATAAATTTTTAGATGTCATAATTATACTAGCCACTCAATGCTTCAGCCCCACCAACAATTTCAAGAATTTCGTTTGTGATTGATGCCTGACGGGCTTTGTTATATTTAAGTTTAAGAGCTTTAAGCATTTCGTCAGCGTTTTCAGTTGCCTGATGCATTGCTGTCATCCTTGCTCCATGCTCAGATGCATAGCTATCAAGTAATGCTTTGTAAAGTTGTACTTTTATTGCTTTTGGAACCAGAGCTTCTAGGATATCTTCTTTATTTGGTTCAAAAATATAGTTTGCTTTTATTTCGTCTTTTGAGTCACCTTCTTTTTCAGTTGATTCAGTAATTGGTAAAAATTGCTCGTCCTGTAACAATTGTACAGCGGCATTTTTAAATTGATTGTAGATCAAGATTACTTTATCAAATTTCTTATCCACAAACGACTGCATTATCTCTTCGGCAATCGGAACAGCATTTTCAAATGATAATTGATCAAATATGTCTGTAATGATTTCAACAGGTTTATATCCGGCCGAAATTAGTCCGTCGGCGCCTTTTTTGCCAAGGCACATCAAACTAACATTACCTTTTTTTTGTTGCTCTGAATATTTTCCTTCGATAAGATTAATAGCATTTTTTACCACGTTTGCATTAAAAGCTCCACATAACCCACGATTTGAAGTAATTGTAACAATAAGCACTTTGTGGTCGCCCCTGTTAGTTGCAAATTTGCCCTCATCCGATCCATCCATATCATTGGTTAGATCTTGCATAATACTCAGTAATTTTTGAGCATAGGGTCGCATATTAATAATAGCATTTTGTGCTCTACGTAACTTAGATGCAGATACCATTTTCATGGCACTGGTAATCTGCCGGGTAGAGTTTACAGATGTTATTCGATTGCGTACTTCCTTAAGACTGGCCATGGTAATTTAATGTCAGTTTTTATTCAAATTTACGTGATATTTCAGCAGCAGCTTTTTTAAGTGCGTCGGTTAATTCGTCTGTGAATTTGCCTTCACCAAGTTGCTTAATTATATCTTTATGATGCGTGTCCATATGTAACAGGAATGCATCCTGGAAATCAATAATTCTAAGTACAGGAACCTTCGAAAGGAGGTTTTGAGCTCCGCAGAAAATAATTGCCACCTGTTCACCCACTGTAAGTGGTGAATATTGAGGCTGTTTTAGTATCTCAACATTCCGTTTACCTTTTTCGAGTACTGACATGGTGGCAGGATCAAGGTCGGATCCAAACTTGGAAAATGCTTCCAATTCACGGAACTGTGCCTGATCAAGCTTTAGTGTACCAGCAACTTTTTTCATCGACTTAATTTGTGCATTACCACCCACACGCGATACGGATATACCTACGTTAATAGCAGGGCGAATACCTGAGTTGAACAAGTCATTCTCAAGGAAAATCTGTCCATCAGTAATTGAAATAACGTTGGTTGGAATATATGCACTAACGTCACCTGCCTGTGTTTCGATAATTGGAAGAGCAGTTAATGAACCACCACCTTTGATTAAACTTTTAATACTTTCGGGAATATCATTCATCTGTTTTGCAATCTCATCAGAGTTGATAACCTTTGCTGCTCTTTCGAGTAATCTTGAATGCAAATAAAATACATCACCAGGATAAGCTTCACGTCCCGGTGGGCGACGAAGTAACAATGATACTTCGCGATAAGCAACAGCCTGTTTACTTAGATCATCAAATACAACGAGTGCCGGACGTCCGGTATCACGGAAGAATTCACCGATAGCCGCTCCTGCAAATGGAGCATAAAACTGCATTGCGGCAGGATCGGATGCGGTAGCCATAACAATTGTAGTATAGGCCATAGCTCCGTTTTCTTCCAGTATTTGTTGAATATTTGCTATTGTCGAGCCTTTTTGTCCTGATGCAACATAGATACAGTATACGGGTTCTCCTTTTTCGTAAAATTCTTTTTGATTAATTATAGTATCGATGGCAATGGCTGTTTTTCCGGTTTGGCGGTCACCAATAATAAGTTCACGCTGTCCACGTCCGATAGGAATCATGGCATCAATAGCTTTAATACCTGTTTGCAGAGGTTCGTTTACCGGTTGACGAAAGATTACACCCGGAGCTTTACGTTCAAGAGGCATCTCGTATGTCTTACCAGTTATATCACCCTTACCGTCAATTGGCTCACCGAGTGTATTTACAACACGCCCAAGTAGGCCTTCGCCAACTTGCAGTGAAGCAATTCGTTTAGTCCGTTTTACGCTATCACCTTCATTTATATCACCGGGCTCTCCAAGTAATACGATACCTACGTTATCTTCTTCAAGATTAAGAACAATACCAATTAATCCTGTTTTCTCAAACTCAACTAATTCACCCGCCTCTACATTTGTTAAACCGTAAACACGGGCAATACCATCTCCAATTTGTAATACCGATCCTACTTCTTCCAAAACAGCTTCCGATTGAAAACCTGCTAGTTCTTTACGGAGAATTGCTGATACTTCAGCTGGTTTTATGTTTGCCATACTACGTAATTTTTTTACTTTGTTAAAATTGTATTTTGTAGAGGTTTTCTGAAAAACCCTTCTTTAACTTATTCAATTGATTAATAACACTTGCATCATATTTATAATCCTGAAAATTGACTACGAATCCACCAATGATGTTTTCGTTTATGTTCTCGGTTAATTCAATATTCATGCTAGTTGCCTCCTTTAGCTTTTTGGTAATATCGGCAATGATACTAATGTCAGCATTTTGCGCTGTAGTAAAATTAACAGGAAGGATGTTTTTGTAATCTTTGTAAATACCATCAAACGCTTCACAAATGTACTGGATGTATTTCTCTCTTCCTTTATTTGTGATTAATCGAAGAAATCTAATGGAAAGTTCCTGTAATTTTCCTTCGAAAAGTGCATTAATAATTTTAATTTTTTTATGTACATCAATAATCGGGTTTCCCATTACAACCCTTAATTCCCGGTTTTCGGCCATAACTTTGCCAACGAGCTTAAGGTCGGCATCAACCTTATCGAGTATTTTGAACTCTTGAGCAAGGTTGAATAATGCTTAAGCATATCGGTTTGATAATAACTTAATTCTCATGCCGTAACCTGTTAATTTAAGTTGGTTTCTTTAAGTAGTTTCACCGCATAAGCAGTTTGTTGTTTCTTATCCTTAAGTTCTTCACGAAGAATCTTCTCTGCAATTTCGATTGAGTAGGTAGCTATTGTATTTTTAATATCAACGATGGCTGCTTTTTTCTCACTTTCTATTCTTTCCCTTGCAGTTTCAACAATTTTATCGGCAGCAATCTGAGCTTTTCCCTTGGCATCATTTATAATCTTATCTTTCAGCGTTCTAGCCTCTTTAAGAATATCATCTCTATCGTCCTTAGCTGCACGAATTAATTCTTCGTTATCAAGCTTAAGATTTTCCATTGCTTCTCGAGCTTTTTCAGCAGACAGCAATGCTTCTTCAATTGACTTTTCCCTTTCTGCCAAAGCAGATGTAATTGCAGGCCAAGCAAATTTAGCCAATACCCATAGCAGTATTCCAAACGCCAGGGTCATCCAAATTACTAGTCCAAAACCAGGATTGATTAAATTCATAATCTATATTTTTTAATCAGTTATTCAATTTAATAAACTGATATGATGCAGCCTACCGCTACATCATATCAGAATTCATCGTTGTTGTTTATAAGAATACAATCAACAAACAAACAACGATTGCAAAAAATGCAACACCCTCGATAAGAGCGGCAGCAACAATCATGTTTGAACGAATGTCGCCAACAGCTTCCGGCTGACGGGCAATAGCTTCAACAGCGCCACGACCAATTTGTCCGATACCAACACCTGCACCAATTGCAGCGATACCGGCACCAATACCTGCACCCATTTTTGCATAAGGGGTGAAGTCGGCAACAGCCTGTAATAAAATTGCTAATAGTTCCATAGTTATTGTTTTATTAATTTAATAATGGATAAATTCAATTAATGAGATTCTTCCGTTGCCATACCAAAGTATAGTGCCGAAAGAAGTGTAAATACATATGCCTGAATAAATGCTACCAATAGTTCAAGAACATCCATGAAAATGGAAAAAGCAACTGAAACTACAGCAACACCATAACCTGCACCCTCGCTTATTTCGCCAAAAATAAATATCAGGCTTATAAAACCAAGTATGATAATATGACCAGCACTTATGTTTGCAAAAAGACGAACCATTAATACGAACGGCTTGGTGAAAACTCCCATAAGCTCAACAATAGGCATAAGTGGAATAGGTATTTTTAGCCACCACGGTACTCCGGGAGCATTAACAATGTGTAACCAATAATTTTTGTTTCCGCTAAATGTTGTAATTAGGAAAGTAAATACAGCAAGAACGCCGGTTACTCCGATGTTTCCTGTTACGTTTGCTCCGCCTGGGAAAAAGGGGACAATCCCCAACAGGTTATTTATCAATATAAAGAAGAAAACAGTAAGTAAAAATGGTAAATATTTCTTGTATCTTTTTTCGCCTATCGATGCCTTTGCAATATCGTCTCGAACAAATACAATAATTGGTTCCAAAAGCGACTGTAATCCTTTCGGGGCTTTTCCTTCTCTTCTTTTGTATGCATTGGCAACAGAAAGGAAGACAAAAATCATAAAGAAAACGCTCAAAAATATTGCCAGCACATTTTTTGTAAATGAAAAATCCAGAGTTGGTCTAATCTCTTCACCATTGGCATCTAAGCTAACTAATTTGCCTGCATTCATCTCGTGATGCGAAATGAAATATCCTTCGTGGACAGGGTTATGATGAAAAACCGATGACATAAAAAAATGAAATTTGCCTTCATCGTAAAGCATAATTGGCAAGGGAATACTAACATGTGTATGGCCAAGGGTTATAATATGCCATTCATAGGAGTCGGTAATATGCTCAATAATCATATCACCAGCCTGAAATTCATTTTCTTCAACTTCCTCCTGCCATGATTCAGATTTTTGGTTAGTTTCATGATTATCATGCTGAGCCGATAGTTGCATGACTCCAAACATCACTATTATTGCGATTACTGCTATATGGGCAAGGGTTCCAAATCTGTGTAATATACTACTCATTTACAAAGGAATGTTGTTAAGTTTAACGCAGTTAAATTAGCGTGCAATTTTACGAATAATTACCGAATTAGAAAAATGAAATATTAATTAATTTATTTAGTGGATTTTAACCATTTCCTAATGTGCTTATCTAGAAGCTTTCTAAATAAAAATATTGTCTGTTTTATTATACAGAAAATGATTAATTTCACACCATAACATTGAATTCAAACATATCTACCTTACATGGGAGATCTCCTGAGGCGTTTCTTCCAAGTATCAGGCAGTAAAAACATACGACAATGAGAACAATAATTTCAACATTATTACTAAGTTTACTGATGGTTGCCAGCTCTTCCTGTGATCATAAAAAAGAAACTAATTGTAAAAAAGATAAGGAAGCAATCGAAAGTTTGCTCGAGAACTATATTCTGGCAAATGAAAATCAGGACGTTGAACTAATAGAAGAGATTTGGGCACCTGATGATGAAATTATACTTTACGGTACCGATTCGGATGAGAGGTTAATGGGCTGGGCAAATATAAAAGAAGCCATTAAAGAGCAGTTTGGATATATAACCGACACTTATATTTCTGCTTCGAACCAATTTATAAAACTAAATTGCACAAGTAACACTGCCTGGTTCGCCGAAACACTGAACTACAATTACATGTACAAGGGTGTGGCTCACAAATACGAGGGGTTGAGGTTTACTGGTGTAGTTGAAAAAATTGATGGCAAGTGGTTGCTTGTTCAGGGTCATTTGTCGCTTCCTGCCAGCGTTGGTATTGGTGATAAATAGGAGACCAAGACATATTCTTGAAGGATATTATTAATCCAATTTAGAGCTCATTGCTAGTATCGTTATTATTTTAAACAGCAAATTGCATAAGCCAAATTACAAACCTGTCTTTGCCGAAGCGGCTACGAACAGAGAGGTAAATTACAATTTTTTAAAAATTAATATTCTAAACAGTTTTGTTATTTAAAAATTGAAGTTTGTAGATTCCCTGTCTGTTCGGCCAATGTCAATTAAGGAATCAAACACAAAAAAGAGCGTCATTGCGAGGAAGTATGACGAAACAATCTCCTAGAGAATATGTTTGTAGAGATTGCTTCACTACGTTCGTATTCGACGAAAAAACGTTAAGTAATTGACATGGTCTGTTCGGCATATAGGTTTGTTGTTTGGAAATTAAATTTTGGAATTTAGAACATAATAATTCCCCAAGAAATAGTTATTGATCCCCATTAGGGTTGGTCAAAATCCCTCAGTTTCTTAATTGATATTTATTCACAGTAAGGGTAAAACGATAGTTAACTGTCATACTATTATAAGTAACTATTACTTAGTAACTTTATTTTCAAAACCCCAACCCATGAAACAACGTGCTACAATTATTTTTCTACTGCTTGCGCAGATTTCTTTAGGCGCAATTTTTGAAGTTAACTTCTCTACGAATCAAATAAACAATTTATTAAATCAGGATGAGGTTGTTGGCACGGGCCAAATTTATGGTACTGTAACCGATACAATTTCAGGAGATTCGTTGTTTGGTGTAAGTGTTACAACAGGTGGTAATACCACCCAAACAGATACCAATGGGTATTATGAGCTTACTATGGATGAAGACACATATGATTTGCTTTTCAGTTTTTTAGGTTATGAAAGTGTGGTAACAAGCATTGTTGTAGCCTCAGGTTCTGTATCTGAAGAAAGTATTAGTATGTATGTTGTTCCCAACCCTGTACCTTGGGTAATAGCTGAGGTAAATGCTGCCGAAACAGAATGTTTGGTAACATGGAGTAAGCCTCAGGGAAATTACATGGTACTTTATGATGATGATGAAGTTGATGACCACCTAATATGGACAATTCCCGGAAATGCTGTTGGTGTGCGATTTTCACCCAAAGGATACCCGGCTACTGTTACCGGTGGAAGTTTAAATGTTGGTGATGGTAGTTTTCCCGCTGGAGCTAACTTTATAGATACCCAGTTTGCAGTTGGTGTTATTGATGACGATGGCGTAAATGGTCTCCCCGGAACAGTACTTGATTCGGTTTTGGTTGATGTGGTTAACTATAATTGGATAGATCTTTATGATGTTTTTGATATTACTTTCGATGAGGGTGACTTTTATATTGTTATGTGGCAATTGGGAGGAGAAACCAATTCTGCACCCATAGCCATTGATACGGATTTAACTTCTTTTTATAATTCAGTTAATTTACAACAGGGAGCAGGTTGGACTGAATCACCTGACCAAAATTTTATGATAAGAGCTTATGTTAATGGGGTTTATTATATTAATAATTTACCGGATTATGAATACTATAGTCATTATACTATAGCAAGAGTAAGCGATTTTGATCCATTGGTGGGACCGCAATCAGGCACTTTAACTCCAATTGCTAACACAACTGGTGAGATTTTTAATGATGACTTTTTTGGCGGACTACCAGATGGGTTCCACGCATATGCTGTGAAAGTTGTATATCCTCATGCAGTATCACCTGGCATCTATTCGAATGTTGTAACTCTTGGAATAGATAATACGGTTACTATTACCTTAACTCATTGTATGGATGATCTACCGGAAGGTATTGAGGTAACACTTCTTGGAACTGAATACCCTTTTGAATCTTTTTTTGCAATATCTGATACCAGCGGTGTTGTTGTATTTAATGATGTAGTTGATGGTATTTATTACCTCAAAGCATACAAACCCGGGTTTGAAGTTTATGAACATTTTGATTTGCAAATTTATGATGACTTATACTATGATATTGTCCTAACTGGATTAAGGCTTCCTCCACAAAATCTGGTAGTTGATCCATTAACATCTGTAGCAACATGGGATGATCCAACGATTATAAAACTACCAACAGAAGATTTTGAAGGCGCATTATTTCCACCAACCGGTTGGCAATCATCATCACTGGGTATTGGATGGTATGCAAGTGATAATGGTAGTTCAGCAAACTGGATTATCCCACCCGGAGATGGTTATTATGCATTATCAAATGATGATGATGCAGGAGCAGCAAATGACGGGAGTAGTGATTATCTTATTACACCTTTATTAGATTTGAGTGATTGCATTTCGTATCAAATTAAATTTGATTATTTCTTCGATGGTTCAAATGGACAAAGTGCATTTTTGGAATATAGCCTTGATACGGGAACTACATGGATACTTATTGATTCGTTGGTTTCGGTTTCGGAATGGACATTGGATTCAGTTGACCTTGCTTTTTTATCAGGGCCTGGATCAGTACCGGTGTTGTTATCATTTCATGCTGATGATAAGGGAGGTTGGGCATCTGGATTAGCAATTGATAATGTTGAAGTTATAAATTTCCCTCTTTCCCTAATAGGTTATTATGTTTATCTGGATGGTAGTTTTATAACTCAGATTCCGCCAACTATTAGGACTTACACTTATGTAGATTTATCTTTTGGTCAAACATACGAGGCAAGTGTTAGAACTCTGAGAGAGTGTGGTTTGTCTGACCCAGGTAATTATTTTATATGGGAATCAACATATCTTCATCCACCACACAATCTTACAGATAATTATGTTTATGGAACCGACACAATACCACTTATGTGGAATCCTCCCCTAACAGGCACAATACCCATGGCGGCCGCATTTAAAATTGTGTATTGTGGTCCACAAACAAAAAATTATGGTCCAACCACAGATGCGGCAAAAGAAATAACAATTATTGAATTTGAAGATAAGATTAGCAGATACATAGGTATACAGCAATTTTCTTTTCCTGATCTTATTGCTACCGGCGAAGCAGGTTGTGAAACAGATGGTGAATTTATATATACCGTACTCCCCGACGGTTTTGTTAAATATGATATTGATGGAAATCTAATCGAGCAGTTTTCAATTCCCGGAGTTTCAGGTATAAAAGATTTAGCCTACGATGGTGAATTCTTCTACGGTGCTGCTGCTAATCCCATAGTTTTTGTGATGGATTTTAATACTCATACTCTTGTTACAACATTTACAGCACCAACAGATATTCGAGCAATAGCATATAATGATGACGATAATACATTTTATGGGAATAACTGGGGAACCGATATTGTGAATTTTGATGTTGCAGGCAGTAATCTTGGTTCATTTACACCAAGTGTAAGTGCTATTTATGGATTAGCTTTTGATAAGTGGACCATTCAGGGAATTAAGTGTCTTTGGGCTTATGATCAGGGAGAAGACAAAGTAATACAGTTTGCCTTGCCCGGTGGAGAACCAACTGGATTTGTTGTTAATCCGGGTTGTTGCACAGGTTTGGCCGGCGGATTATTTACCCATCCCGGATTATATGAAGAGGGTATAGTAACCATTGGTGGGAATGCCCAGGATGATAGAGTTTGGGGTGTTGCTTTAACCGACTATAACACCGCAGTAGGGTTAATTCCCGATGGATTAACCTCCTTTAATGTTTATCAGGATGGAGTAATTGTTTCAAATATCCCATACCAAAATGAGCTACCCGATGAATGGATAACTTATATTACCGATCCTTTAAGCCCAGACTCATATTTTTTCTGTGTTTCTGCCATTTACGATCTCACAAGTTTTGGATTCCCCGGCGATTTTGGTGAATCACAATATAATTGTGCGGATACTGTGAACATGGTTTGGGGAAGTATTATTCCATATTTCGAGGGATGGAATTCTGGTACTTTCGAAGGCTGGACATTAAACGAAAATCCAGCAAACTGGTTAATAAATACTGATGAAGGCGAACCCGCCCCATCTGCACAGTTTTCATGGGAACCTCTACTTGAAAACGATTATTCTTCTACTCTCACAAGTGAACCAATAATTGTAGATTTTTCATCAGAAGGTGATCTTTTCTTAGATTTTGAATTAAAACTGGAAGATAGAAACTCAACGGGAGACGAAAAGTTACTGGTAGAAATCTATAATGGAGCCACATGGAATCAGGTAGCTGAATTTGCCAATAATGGCAAAACAGTTTTTTCAACAAACCATATAAATATCAATAACCATATTACAGGTAATACTTTCAATATTCGATTCAATGTTACAGGTCAGAATTCCCATGACATCGAATCATGGTATGTCGATAATATTAGCGTTACCCGCCAATGTAGTTCACCAACAAACCTTACGGGTGAATATGTTTGGAATGCAATTGATGAACTGGGAGTGGAATTATGTTGGGAAGCTCCTGATACAACAAGTAAGAACCTGGGTGGTTTTTATAACAACGAAACGACTATCGAATTCAGCAAAAATTCCAGAGCTATTGATGGGTTCAATATTTATAAAATGGAAATGGATTCAAGTAATTATGTATTGTATGATGTTGTGCCATTGCAACAGGGTCAAACCTCATACTGTTACTTCGATGCATTTCCAAACGTTGTGGCTCAATCGGGCTACTATTATCAGGTAACCGCAAATTATTTAAGCGATACGGACACATGTGAATCAGATCCAGCCATGGCGTTGGAAATCCCACTGAATGACTTTGTATTTGTTTATGTAACCGGGATTGCTCCACCAGATATTATCAGCAATGTAAGTATATATCCTAACCCGGCTCATGATATTCTAAATGTGAATTCAACAACTCCAATCACTAGTTTAACAATAACAAACTACATTGGCCAATCAGTTTATGGTAACAATAATATTAATGATACCAGGGTAAGCATAGTTACCAGTGCATACCCAACAGGAGTATATCTTGTTAACGTAAAAACGGAAAACAATAATCTCACAAAAAAAGTAATTATAAGGAACTATTAACTTATAACATTTTCAAAATGAGAGTAGGGGTAAAACTATAGTTAACTGTCTTATACATATATATGATAATAAACTCGTCAAGGTTATTATCAATATCCCATAACCTATGAAAAAACTTATTACCATTATTTTCCTGCAGATGTTCTTATCTTCTTTTATGTTGATTGGTAACACAAGCCAAGTAATTCTCAACAATAATCAATACACTAAAAGTACTCTTAACCCGTGGAGTGATATTGAAGGCCATGTTGTAAATGGCGATGGCTTATCCATTGCCGGTGTTAATGTTGGTGTTGACGGTCAGGGGCAAACAACCACAAACTCTCTGGGTTATTACTACCTTCCGGGCATGCCCGTTGGCGATAATATTGTAGTGTGTTACAAAAATGGATATAATATTGTTGTAGATACAATAACCGTTATTGTGGACGATACCGTGAATCTTGATTTTACATTACCCCAACCTAATATTACAATAAGCCCGCTAATATTCGATGAAACCCTTAATCCGGGGGAATATTTAACAAGCAGTTTAGGTATTCTAAATACTGGTAATGGTGATGGGAACTGGTTTGCCACTATTATTTTTCCACCATCAAAGAAGGTGTCTGGATCTCAAAATGTATCTTCATTAAATGTAATGGATTATAGTTTTATTGATTATACACAAACACATGTGGTTTCAATTCCGGGGGGGAATGGTGAACCCCTTAGTTCCCGATCAGGATTTGATTGCCCTTATGAAAGTGTATTTAGCAACCCAGCATTTTCATCCAATAATGGATATAGTTGTGATGAGGATCAGGGACTCATGTGTTATCAGAGTTTCTCGGGAGCAACCGGAAGCTTCACAACAGTAACAATTTATGCAATCCATACTACCCCACCTTCAGGTCAGCGTGAGTTATTGGTAGAAGTTTATAATGACGGATCAACCCCAGGAACTATCGAAAGCTCTACAATTGTAATGGCCGATCCTGTTGCCACAGGAATTCCTGTAATTGGCTATGATACATATTCATACACTGTTGATATTCCCACATGTACTTTAACTTCCGGATGGATAGGTGTGCAGGCTACTTCAGGTGGAAGCCCAACTTTTTACTGGCTAAATACATATAATACACCGGTATATACATCAATGCAAAACAATAGTGTATTGCCGGCTGGATTGGCAATGTGCCTTAGCTCAAATACTCAAGACTGGTTAACTCTTGGTATATATGATGGCACAGTTATGGCCGGTGGAGGTAACCAGATTGTTGATGTTAATTTTGATGCATCTGGTACCATAGCTGGAGAAGTTTACACAGCCGAAATAGAAATAACAACTGATCCCGATGTTGGAACCTTTAATATTCCTGTTACAATGACAATTGCAGGTGATCCATTATGTCCGGTTTATAATCTTGAAGTAGACCTTGTTAATATGGTTACAGGTCTGATCCATTTGGACTGGATGTTTGATTATGGTTCATGTACCGGGCCCTTACAATATTTTAGGATAGAAAGAAATGGTTTGGCAATTGGGACAACTACAAATATATACTTTTCAGACTACCCACCTGCTTATGGCACATACTGTTATACAGTAGAACCTGTGTACGATTTTGGTAGTGGAATAGGCGCCACAACATGCATTGATTGGGTACAACCAGCTTTCTGCTGGAGTCCCAACACAATTTACAATGAGCAATGGATAGATACACAAGAAGAAGTAACCCTTACCATCGAAAACTGTGGTTTAGGGATGCTCGATTTTATGTTTCCTGGTTATATTTCAGGCAGCAGATTTGCCTGTGATATGGAAGTAGTATTATATGATACCTACGGCGATGGATGGAATGGCGGAAGCCTCGATGTTTTTGTAAATGGAAATCTTGTTCTTGACGATATTACCATTGACAATGGTAGTGGCCCTAATTACTTTTCATTTCCGGTTGAAAGTGGTGATGATATAAGCACAACCTATACTCCTGGAGATTGGTCGTACGAAAACTATTACGAATTTTACGATGGTGATGGCAACCTTTTATATACATCTGCCAATGTAAGTGTTCCGGCAGGAGTGGTTTATGGCACATGCCCACAGCCAGGTTTTATATTGGATGTGGAGCCTCCAACGGGGCAAATACCCGAAGGACAAACAATGGATATCACCATAACCTATGATGCCTATGGATTTACAACAGGATTATATGATGAGTGGTTGAAAATAGAGACCAATGATCCACTTCATCTGGAAGATAGCATACAAAATCAGATGCTGGTTTATACTCCTGCTACATTTTATGGTTATGTGCATGATTGTAATAGTGGATTGCCCATGGCCGGGGTTGAGGTTACAACCGGCTTATATAATGCCACCACAAATCTCATTGGTTATTATGAAATGGATGTTGATGAAGATACCTATGATGTAGTATTTAATTTGCTGGGATTTGAGACTGTAATAGTAGTTGATTCTTTTGCTGCATCAGGAGTTATGACAGAAATTAGCATTTGCATGGTCGAAACTCCTTATCCTGTTGGTTGGGTATGGGCAACACCTGATGAAATTGCAGGAATCTGTTTGGTCACATGGAGTTTGCCCACGGGACCATATGAAATTATTTATGATGATGGAGAAGCTGATGACTATGTAATTTGGACAACAACTGGAAATACAATTGCTGTGAGTTTCACTCCTGTAGGTTATCCTGCCACAGTTATTGGTGGGCGATTTAATGTTGGTGATGGAAGTTTTCCTTTAGGAGCAAACTTTATAGGAACAACTATGGGTGTTGGTGTTATTGATGATGATGGAGTAAGTGGAATGCCGGGAACAATACTTGACTCAACGGTTGTATATATTGATAACTTTGGTTGGGTTGACTTTTATGGAGTATTTAACGACACGATATTCGATGGTGATTTTTATATCGCATTATGGCAATTGGGATATTCAACCAATTCTGCTCCAATTGCAGTTGATACTGATCTTCCAACAGTTTATCGATCATACATTAAGATGGGGAGCGATCCATGGTCAATTTCTCCTTACCAGGATTTTATGATCAGAGCTTATGTTGATGGGCCAAATGCTGGTGTTGTAAGTAGTTCAGTAGGGAAAAAGGTGAGAATACCAAAAGTTACGGAAGGCCCGTTTTTAGCTTCTAACTTACCAAATGTTAAAGATGGAGTTGTTAAAGATGGAGATATTAAACCTGTTGAAGATATTGATGCGACTCGTGATTTAGTGAACTACACAATTGCAAGAGTTAGTGATTTTGACCCGAATTTAGGGCCTCAAACAGGCACACTAACACCTCTTGCTAACACAGTTAATTACCCATACATAGATAATGGATGGGGAGGTTTTCCTCCGGGATTTTATGCTTACGCTGTTAAGGCAGTTTATGAATCAAATGAATCAGAATGGGTATATTCAAATACGATACCCCATTTACTATATAATACAGTTACAGTTGTAGTCTATTCATGTAATGATAGTGTTGAAAATTCTGAAGTCTATTTATATGGTACTCAATATCCGTATGATCTCCATCATGGCTTTACAAATACAGTTGGTATTGTAGTTTTCGATAGTGTAATTGATGGCAATTATGATGTGTTTGTTTCGGGTGTTGGATATCATCCTTATGTGAATAATACCTATAGTATTTATAATGATACTACAATAGGTGTTGAGATATTGCAAAAAATGTACCCCCCAACAAATCTTGAAGTTGATCCTTTAACATCTGTTGCAACATGGGATGAACCCCTTATTACCCAACTCTATCTTGAGGATTTTTAAGACCCCACGTTTCCTCCTGTTGGATGGCAGGCAACTACGATTGATGCCGGGTGGTTTAGAAGTGATGATGCAAGTTCAGGTGGTTGGACAATCCCTCCTGGTGATGGTTTTTATGCAGTTACAAATGATGATTCAGGTGGAAGTACTTCTTCAAGTGAAGATTACCTGATTACTCCTATGGTAGATTTACGAGAAAGCCAAGATTTTGCTTTACATTTCAGTCAGTTTTATAATGGTGAATTTGGGCATAGTGCCTATGTTGAATATAGTCATGATCAGGGAACAACATGGGAAGTGATAGAAACTATGTCACCCAATAATGACTGGAATAGTAAAATCGTAGATCTTTCTTCTATATCAGGACCAAGTAGTGAGCCTGTAATGGTTGCATTTCATGGTGATGATAATGGTGACTGGGCATCTGGCTGGGCAGTAGACAACGTTGAAATTAAAAATGGCCCTGCTCCCGTACTTGCATATTATGTGTTTTTGGATAATGTTTTCGAAGCACAAACCGGCTGGAATGAAACAACCTATACATTTCCAAATCTAACTTATGGAGTACCATACGAAGCATGTGTGGTTGCTGTTTATGAATGCGGAGTCAGCGAACCAAGTTGCACAACCTGGGAGTCGATATTTTTACAAGCTCCACGAAATTTATCAGATACCTATCTGTATGGAACTAATGAAGTTCCACTAATGTGGAATCCACCCATGACAGGTGGTACAGGCAAATCGGCAGACTTTAGCATTGTTTATGAAGGCCCAAATCAATCACCATTCAATAACAATTCCGATGCTGCAGACAGTGTTACAATAATTGATTATGAAGGGGAAAGAGGTCGTAATATGGGCGATTTGCAATTTTCATTCCCGAATGCTGGGACTGGTGAGGCCGGGTGCGAAACTGATGGGGAATTTATTTATACTGCTCAATGGAATGGGGATAATTATTTTAAATATGATTTAGCAGGAAACCTATTGGAGACATTTACAATTTCAGGCACCTCGGGTGTTCGCGACATGGCATGGGATGGAGTTTTTTTCTATGGGGCAGCAGCTAATTCATCTGTGTTTGTTATGGATTTTACAACACATACACTTGTTACTTCTTTTACTGCACCTACTGATGTAAGGGCAATAGCCTTTAACCATTTGGATAATACGTTTTATGCCAATAATTGGGGTACGGATATTATTTGTTTCGACGTAAATGGCACAAATCTGGGATTTTTTACGCCGGGTGTTTCAGCCATCTATGGTTTAGCTTTTGATAATTGGTCAGGGGCAACTGCCGATAAATACTTATGGGCATATGATCAGGGGGAAAATAACCTTTCTCAATACTTGTTGCCATTGGGGACACCCACCGGTTTAACAATTAATGTGGCTCAAATTATCGGTTCAAACGAACTGGCAGGGGGATTATTTACTCATCCGGCATTATATGATGAATATGAAGTAACTTTGGGTGGCAATGCACAAAATGACATTGTTTGGGCATTGGAAATTGCAGCTTATTCCGGAGGTCCAACAGGAACAATACCCGACGGACTTGCATCATTTAACCTTTACCGGGATGGTGTGAATATTGCCAATATTCCGTATGACGGTCAGGGGGTTGAAGATTGGATAACCTATATTGATAATGGTCTGGTACCAAATCCATATATCTATAACGTATCTGCTCTATATGAACTGGACATTTTTGGTTTTCCGGGTGAAACTGCTGAGTCGGCCATGGAAGGGCCTGATAGCGTGAATGTGGTATGGGGATCAATAATTCCATTTGTTGAAAACTGGGATAATGGAACATTCACATTCCAAAACTGGACTTTCAACGAAAATTCAGCCAACTGGGTAATTAATTCACAAGAAGGCGAACCCGAACCGGCGGCAGAATTTACATGGGATCCATTGCTCGAAAATGATTATTCAGCAACTTTAACAAGCTATCCAATTATAGTTGATTATATAACCGAAGGAGACCTGTTTTTAACCTTCGATTTAAAACTTGTCGATAGGAATTCAACCGGAAATGAAAAGATGCTGATTGAAATTTATGATGGAACCACATGGCATTTGGCAGCAGAATTTTCCAATGCCGGGAAGTTTGGTTTTTCAAATAATATCCTGATTATCACCCAATATGCTACGGGCAATGCTATTAATATTCGCTTTAATGCCAGCGGGCAAAATTCGTTTGATATAATTTCATGGTTTGTTGATAATATTAGTGTTTATCGTGAGTGTATCGCACCCACTGATCTTACAGGTGAACCCTTATGGGATCCTTTAACAAATGAACCATATATTGAAATTTGTTGGGATGCTCAGGATATACCAGTGTCGATTATCAATAATACATTAGTAATTGAAAAAATAAATGAAACTCCAACTGTTGATAACAATACCCTCTATCGCTCAATTGCAGGGTTTAATGTTTATAGGAAAGTGATGAATGAAACAGAGTATGAACTGTATGATGTAGTTGACTTTATTGATGGGCAAACTTACTATTGTTACAACGATGGATACCCAAATATTAATCTTTATAATGGTTATTATTATAAGGTAACGGCAAGTTATACAAGTGAAACAGATATGTGTGAATCATCACCAGCCATGGCACTTGAAATACCTTATGATGACTATGTGCTTGTTTATTTTGAAGGGGTTGATGATAATAGTATTATTCAACATATTGCTGTGTATCCTAATCCAGCAAAAGACAATGTTTACATTCGTTCAACATTGCTTATCAAGCACATAACAGTAACAAACTATGTTGGTCAAACCGTGTTTTCTGAGAAGATTAATGGAATTACCAACTATAACCTCTACACCAGTTCATATAAACAGGGAATTTATTTAATAAGTGTTGAAACTGAAAATGGAACAACTACAAAGAGAATGATTATAAATAGATAGTTTTTGGAGTTTATCTCCGACTTTAATTCCGTGATTAGGGGAGCATATTTTGGTTTGTGTGCTCCCTTTTTATTTGCGTATTGACATAAAAAAATACATTATGAGCCTATTAGGGGGTTTTTGTCATTCTGAACGCAGTGAAGAATCTAAGCATATTGAAGATATGGCAATGTAAAGATTCTTCACTGCGTTACCAATGACAACATTCATGTTAGGTTAATTTGCTAATAACCATTTCCCAATATCTATTATCTTTGCACTCTTAATTTAATAAATTAATGGAACACCGATGGAGCGTATTGAAGAGATGAGGATGACAAAATCTTTTCTCAGCTCCATTGCGCCTCCGCGGTGAAAAAATTTATAAACACATGAAAAGAATTATTTTTTTATTATTAGCACTCCCATTTTTATTTGCGTGCAATTCAAATGATACCAAATCAGAAAATAATACATCTGAAAAGCAAACAAAGGTTGAAACCACTATTGAGAATGGAACACCTAAAATTACCTACACTCTTGGTGATAAAAAAGCTGATAGTAAAGAAGTTGAAACTGTTGCTGAGGAATTAGTACCGGTTTCTGACCTCGTATCAAAAACTGGTAATGAATCAGCAAAGCGTGAAACCATAGAGGATGAAGACGAAGCTTTAAAGAAGCGCAGAGCTCACACTCAATTTAATAATGGAACTAATTTTTATAAAAGTGGTGATCTTGAAAATGCAATCCAGTCGTTTAAAAACTCATTGGAGTTTAAACCAAATAACGCAAAAGCATTTTATAATCTTGGCAATATTTATTATGATCTCGGACAAAAAGATCTGGCTCAATCATATTACAAGGATGCTGTTGAAATTAATCCTGAGGATTCTTTATCGCTAGTTGCAATTGGTTTGATTTGCACCGAAAAAGGCAACCTACCCGAAGCCCTCGATTATTATAATAAAGCCGTTACCGTTGCACCAACGTTTAGCATGGTATACTTTAACAGAGGAACTCTGCTAGGTCAAAACAAGCAATATCAACAATCGCTGGATGATTTATCAAAGGCCATTAAATACGATCCGGGTAATTCCGAAGCCTATATTAATAGAGGTCTTGCCCATTTTTACATGAAGAACATCGATCTTGCATGCAAGGATTGGAAAAAAGCAAAGACAATGGGAAACCCAAAGGGTACTCAGGCTGTGGATATTTATTGTTCGGGGAAAGGGAAGTAGAAGAGCTAATACCATATAAAACAAAATCCCGATAATCAAACGACTACCGGGATTTTCCAGTGGTTACCTGCATTAGCAGGTTTAGCATATTTTCTACTCAGCCAATATCAGCACTTTATTATCAAGAACTTCAATAACACCACCTTTAATATCAAAAAACTCTTCTTTTCCGTTTTTCTTAATCTTAACTTTACCTTGCTTTAATGCTGAAATAAGAGGAGCATGGTTATTTAAAATTTCAAACGAACCATCTATTCCTGGTAACTGAACCAGTTCGGCTTCACCTTCGTAAATAGTTTTGTCAGGAGTTATTATTTCAAGATTCATGTTTCTATCTATGTTAAATGTTAAAAGTTACCTGCCCGTCCGGCAGGCGGATTTGTTATATGTTGGTTTTAATAACTTATAACAAATAACGTATAACTATTATTTACTCTCCGCTAGTAACTTCTTGCCCTTCTCAATGGCCTCATCAATAGTACCAACAAGGTTAAATGCAGCCTCGGGATATTCATCAACTTCACCGTCAAGAATCATGTTAAATCCTTTAATAGTATCCTCAATTGAAACAATAGTACCTTTTAATCCGGTAAACTGCTCAGCAACGTGGAATGGTTGTGATAAAAATCTTTGTACCCTTCGAGCACGGTGGACAATAAGTTTATCTTCTTCACTTAACTCATCCATACCAAGAATAGCGATAATATCTTGTAATTCTTTATATCTCTGTAATATACGCTTAACTCGTTCGGCTGTATTATAATGCTCATCACCAACAACATCAGGCGTAAGAATACGTGATGTGGAATCCAACGGATCAACAGCAGGATAAATACCAAGTTCTGCAATTTTTCTACTCAATACTGTTGTAGCATCAAGGTGGGCAAAAGTTGTTGCTGGGGCAGGATCGGTAAGGTCATCTGCGGGAACATAAACTGCCTGAACGGATGTAATAGAACCACGTTTTGTTGATGTAATACGCTCTTGCATAATACCCATTTCGGTAGCCAAAGTAGGTTGATAACCTACAGCCGATGGCATACGCCCAAGTAGTGCACTTACCTCAGAACCTGCTTGTGTAAAACGGAAAATATTATCAATAAAGAAAAGTATATCGCGACCACCTGATTTTTCATCTCCATCACGGAAATATTCGGCTACTGTTAGTCCTGATAATGCAACACGTGCACGTGCCCCTGGAGGCTCATTCATCTGACCAAATACAAGTGTGGCCTGTGAAGTTTTAAGTTCTTCGCGATCAACTTTCGATAGATCCCAACCACCTTTTTCCATGCTTTCGGTAAACTCTTTTCCGTATTTGATAACACCTGATTCGATCATCTCACGAAGCAAATCGTTACCCTCACGAGTACGTTCACCAACACCACCAAATACTGAAAGACCGGCGTATGATTTCGCAATATTGTTGATAAGTTCCATAATAATTACGGTTTTACCAACACCTGCTCCACCAAACAAACCAATTTTTCCACCTTTTGAATAAGGCTCAATAAGGTCGATAACTTTTACACCGGTATATAGTATTTCTTTCGTTGTTGTTAGCTGATCATATGTAGGAGGATCCCTATGAATAGGATACCTTTTTTCTGAATCAACATCTCCTAAACCGTCGATGGCATCACCAATTACGTTGAATAAACGACCTTTAATTTCTTCGCCGGTAGGCATTGAAATTGGGTGACCAAGAGCTTCAACTTTCATTCCGCGACGAAGACCCTCTGACGAGTCCATTGCAATAGTACGAATAGTATTTTCCCCGATTGCCTGCTGTGCTTCCAGGATTAATTTTTCACCATTATCTCTAATTATTTGTAGAGCGTCAAAAATTTTCGGGAGGTTTTCTTCTTTTTCGAAAACTACGTCTATAACAGGGCCAATAATTTGTGCTATTTGACCAACGTTTTTTTTCTCCATAAAAAGCTATTATTTAAGGATTTTAATGTGGGCGCAAATATAGTAATTTCTCAAATAAAATATGTAAGCAATAAGATATATGTTGTAAAAGTGTGTAAACTATGTTGGAAGATTAGTTGTGCACAAAAAATGTTGTGTTATTAATATGAGAATTGCGATGAGCTTCATGATAACTATCTAGCAAAAAAATAACATGATAACGACAATCAAATTTTCATAATAATTAGTATTTTTACACAAACAACAAAATCATGGTAAATAAAGAAATAAAGCTTCTTGAGAGTCAAATTGAAAAACTAGCCTCTCCTGGTTTTGACTTCGATGCATGGAAAGAATATTCATTAATTATTCTTACTCGTATTTTTGGAAAACATGATTCGAAAATCAAACAACTTAAAAATATTGAATTCGAATTTAATTCATGGTCATTGCGTGATGCATCGGGTAACGAATCCTATGAAGAAGGTTCAAAGAAACTTGCTAAAGAAGTAATGCAAGCTGCCATCGACGAACTCAAAATTTATGGATTACCTGATATTGATAATAATGCTGGTCAAGAAGCAAATGAAATACTTACAATTATACTCGATGAGTTTAAAGGGTCACAATTAAAAGAGTTTCATAAAATTATCAAATCGAAAAATAGCTTAACCGAAAAGAAGCGCAGAGTGAAAGAATTAATTGAGGAGCTGGGTGACTTTGCCAGTATTGATATTATTTCAAATATATTAACCAGTCCAAAGGTATCATCGTTTATAATTAAAAAGAAGTAGATAAATATTGATTTTTTCTGAGGAAAACAGCTCCCTATAAACGTTTTTATGCTATTATTTTTTTACGCCTCTTTATAATAAGAGCTATCTACCTCATTTTTATTATTTTTGCCACCTTATTTTTTAATTGAGCAAAATTGTCCTAATGGGAAGAAAATACAATGAATATTCACAACTAAACCTACCTCAACTTGCTGAGGAGGTTAGAGCTGTGTGGGAACAAAATGATGTTTTTGAAAAGAGTTTAGAAAACAGAAAAAACAATAAGCCTTTTGTATTTTACGAAGGACCTCCATCCGCAAATGGAGTTCCCGGAATTCATCATGTGATGGCTCGTACAATTAAAGATTTGTTTTGCCGATACCAAACCCTTAAGGGAAGATTTGTTGAGCGAAAAGCAGGGTGGGATACTCATGGATTGCCAGTTGAAATTAGCGTTGAAAAAACCCTTGGAATAACAAAAGAAGATATAGGAAAAAAAATAAGCGTTGAAGATTATAATAATGCATGCCGTACCGAGGTGTTGAAATATAAAGATCTTTGGGATGACCTTACCAAAAAAATTGGATATTGGGTTGATCTTGAAAATCCATATATAACTTTTGATAACAAGTATATAGAATCCGTATGGCATCTCTTAAAAATGCTACACGAAAAAAACCTCCTTTATAAAGGATATAGCATTCAACCTTATTCTCCTGCTGCAGGAACAGGACTTAGTACACATGAAATAAATCAACCAGGTTGTTATCGTGATGTAACCGATACAACTGCTGTTGCGCAATTTAAAGTTATTAAAGAAGAAGCTCCTCATAAGATATTTGAAGGTGTTGAGGGTGATCTTTTTATATTGGCCTGGACAACAACTCCCTGGACTTTGCCATCAAATACTGCACTTGCTGTTGGCGATAAAATTGATTATGTTAAGGTTGTTACTTTTAATCCATACACGGGGATTCCAATTACAGTAATTCTCGCCAAAGAAAGACTCAATTCTTATTTTAATGAAAAGAATAAAGATCTCTCTTTCGAGGATTATAAATCTGGCGATAAAAAAATACCGTTTAAAGTTGTTGGTGAGTGTAAAGGGTTTGAATTAACGGGAGTTAGTTATGAGCAACTCTTTCCATGGGTTAAGCCAATGGGTAAAGCATTTGAAGTTATTCCGGGAGACTTTGTTACTACTGAAGATGGAACAGGTATAGTACACATTGCTCCCACGTTTGGAGCCGATGATGATCGTGTAGCTAAAATATTGGGAATAGTACCTCTAGTTCTCATTGATAAAATGGGAGAGCGACGCCCAATGGTTGATTTCAAAGGACGTTTTTTCACACTTGATGATTTAGATGAAGGATTTGTAAAGGATTATGTTGATGTTGATAAATATAGCGAATTCGCAGGCAGATATGTGAAAAACGACTATGATGAATCGCTTGGTAAAGATGATACATCATTGGATATTGATCTTGCTGTTAGCCTGAAAAAAGATAATAAGTCATTTAGAGTAGAAAAACACGTTCACAGTTACCCCCATTGCTGGCGTACCGATAAACCAATTCTCTATTACCCACTTGATAACTGGTTTATTAAAACCACTGCTCTTAAGGATAGAATGATTGAGCTTAACAAAACAATTAACTGGAAGCCAAAAGCAACTGGAGAAGGTCGTTTTGGAAACTGGCTTGAAAATCTGGTTGATTGGAATTTATCTCGCTCAAGATATTGGGGTGTACCATTACCAATATGGGTAACCGAAGACGGGCTTGAGATAAAAGCTATTGGTTCAGCAGAAGAATTAAAAGTAGAAGTGGAGAAATCCATGGTTGCCGGAACTATGACCAAAAATCCGATGGCTGATTTCGAACCGGGAAATATGAGCAAAGAGAACTATGAAACTTTTGATTTTCATAAACCTTATGCTGATGAAATTATTCTTGTTTCGGAAAGTGGTAAGAAAATGATGCGCGAACCCGGCCTTATTGATGTGTGGTTCGACTCGGGGTCAATGCCATATGCCCAATTTCATTATCCATTCGAAAATAAAGAGGTATTTGAAAAGAACTTCCCGGCTGATTTTATTGCTGAAGGAGTTGACCAAACACGAGGATGGTTTTTTACTCTTCATGCAATTGCAACTATGTTGTTTGATTCGGTAGCATATAAAACTGTTATATCCAATGGTTTGGTTCTCGACAAAAATGGCAACAAAATGTCAAAACGTCTTGGCAACGCAGTGGATCCATTCGAAACCATCAATAAATATGGTCCGGATGCTACAAGGTGGTATATGATTACTAATTCACAACCATGGGATAACCTGCGTTTTGATGAAAATGGTATTGATGAAGTAAGAAGGAAATTACTGGGAACCCTATACAATACTTATTCATTTTTTGCCCTCTATGCAAATATTGACGGTTTCTCATATAGTGAAGATGAAATTCCTGTTAGTGAAAGAACAGAACTTGACAGATGGATACTTTCGGAGCTTAATACTCTTGTGAAAAATGTTGATGAGTCACTCAGTAATTTTGAGCCCACCAAAGCCGGAAGGGCAATTCAATATTTTGTAAATGAACATCTAAGTAATTGGTATGTGCGCTTATCACGAAGAAGATTTTGGAAAGGATCTTATACAAAGGATAAAATAGAAGCCTATCAAACATTATATACAGTACTCGAAACCATCGCTCAAATAAGCTCACCAATTGCGCCTTTCTTTTCCGACAGGTTATTTGTTGACTTGAATAATGTGAGCGGTAAACACAATGTTGAATCGGTACATTTAACTGATTTCCCTGTAGTAAATGACGAGTTAATAGATAAGGATTTGGAAGAGCGAATGGAACTTGCTCAAAAGATAAGTTCGATGGTGCTATCCCTGCGTAAGAAAAACTTCTTAAGAGTACGGCAACCGTTGGCAAAAATCATAATTCCTGTATTTTCCGATTATACATTAGTTCATATTAAGGCGGTTGAAGATTTAATTCTATCTGAAGTTAATGTGAAAACCATCGAGTATCTCACTGATTCAACAGGAATACTTATTAAGAAAATTAAGCCTAATTTCAAATCATTGGGACCAAAATATGGAAAGATGATGAAACAGCTTGCAAATGCCATTCAGGATATTGATCAGGATGACATTAAAAAACTTGAAGATAAAGGTTATTTTTCATTAATTATTGGTGATGATAATTTTGAAATAACACTTGATGATGTTGAAATCAGTACAGAGGATATTCCGGGGTGGAGTGTTGCTAACGATGGTCAAACAACGGTTGCACTTGATATAACAGTTACGCCTGAACTTAGAGAAGAGGGTTTGGCAAGGGAATTTGTTAACCGCATCCAGAATTTAAGAAAAGATAAGGGATATGAGGTTACTGACAGAATCAAACTATTGGTTGAAAATAATGAACTAACAAATAATGCACTTATTAATTTTAATGATTATATTTGCTCGGAAACCTTAGCTGATTTAAACTTTACTGAAAAAGTTGAGCATAATGGAATAGAGGAAGTTGAGCTGCTTGAAGGTGTTTCTGTTGCTTTAGTAATCAGTAAACAATAACTTAATAAAACAATTGTTCATTATTTAAAGATACAAAAAAGATTGTATATTTATACGGTCAATATTTCTAGATTAACGATAAAAAAAGACGGTCATGAAAGAGAATGAAAACGGTGACACAAGAAAGACAAAATACAATGATGCCGAACTTGAAGAGTTTAAAGAAATCATCTTATCGAAGCTAGTAAAGGCAAGGGAAGATTTTCAACTATTAACAGAAGCATATAGCAATAATAGCGAACACGGTACAAACGATACATCACCAACATTTAAAGTACTCGAAGAAGGACAACAGGTGCTGTCGAAAGAAGAAAACAGCCGTTTAGCTGAACGACAGAATAGGTTTATTACAAATCTCGAAAATGCACTTACCCGTATCCAAAATAAAACATACGGAATTTGTCGTGTTACAGGTAAGTTAATTAGCAAAGAAAGATTAAGAGCGGTTCCTCATGCCACACTCAGTATCGATGCCAAGAATAAAATGGCTAAACCCGATCCCATAAACTAGTTTGAATTGAAGAAATCCATATTTATTATATTGCTTGTTCTGATATCAGATCAGGCTTTGAAGATTTGGGTCAAGCTTAGCATGACTCTTGGTGAAGAAATCCCCATATTGGGTAGCTGGTTCAACCTCTATTTTACTGAGAATAACGGGATGGCATTTGGCCTTCAGTTTGGTGGTGAATTTGGCAAGCTCTTTCTTAGCATTTTTCGGATACTTGCAATAATAGCTATTGCTGTGTACCTTTTTATTATTATTAAAAAGGGGAAAAGTAATGGATTGATAGTTAGCATATCCTTAATATTTGCTGGTGCGTTTGGTAACATAATAGATAGTGCTTTTTATGGTATGCTATTTACCCAAAGCACATATCATACACTCGGCGCTTTTGCCTCCGAAGGGCAAGGTTATGCTTCGCTATTACATGGCAAGGTTGTTGATATGCTATATTTCCCCATAATTGACTTTGTTGAGGCTGATGGCCCTTCATGGTTGCCATCCTGGCTATTTGGTTATGATGGCCATTTCATATTTTTCCGTCCAATATTCAATCTTGCTGATTCGGCAATAACAACCGGTGTTGCCTGGCTCTTAATTTTTGAGAGGAAGAATTTGAGTATGTAGTTTTTAATAATCCTTCCCATAAGTATGCTGGATAGACCAGATTAAGTTTTTTTCTTTTTTATAGATTGGAATTGTGTTTTAGTGTAATTATATGGTCATTAATAACCCTAAAACTAATTATCATGAAAAACCTTTTTTTACTTTCCTTATGTCTGTTAGTTGTATTCAGCTCATCAATCACAATTTCTGCTCAAAACTAAAATAACAGAAACTGCAATAGGAATAGTTCCTCTTCTTTGAGTTAACGTGTATATTCTTCCTAACTTGTCAATTGGAACGGAGGTTAAGCTTACCTCAGAATATTTTACAGGGTCAACTAATGAAAAATATGAATACTCAGGTTCAGACAGTGGAAGCGGAGTAAGTGGTTTTAGAACCAGTTTTGGCCCACTTGGTTTTCTATCTATAAATATTCATTTATAGAAATTGGTGGAAGAAATACCAATGATTATGGTATCTGATATATTTTGCTATCATCCCTATATCCAGGCTCGTCTTCGTACCAATCCATATAATTAATACCATCACTTTGTGCCCAGTCGGCAAATTTTAAGTGTGCAGATGTAACCTGTGTTTTTTCATTTGGATATTTAAAATCGAACCAAATATCAATAGCCCATGGCAAATTAGCTTCGGTTTTATAGTATCTGCCAATGGCAGGGATGCTATTATCGTGCTGTGTGCCAAATAGTTCGGCGCCAGCTAGTTCTGTTGGTAGATGATCGGGTAAATGAATCTCCTTACTTCTGTCTCCATCAATAATTAAAAATGGGTTAAATGGTGGTATTCCAATTTCAGCGGAAGTATAAGGTTGGTCAAATTCTATTGATAAATTTATTGTAACAGGAGTTACATAAGGTGCTCCCGGAGTAGTATTTACACCAATACCGCTTCCCGGAGATGGTAATATATTATATGTATTATCAAAAGCGATAACTACTGCATTAGATTGATTCGCTTCAGTACCATTCCCATTGGTTGTAATATAACCTTCCTGTAGATTTTGTCCTGTTATGCTTGTAATATGTGAAGGATCAACAGTAAATTCGAATCCAAAACCATTATTGAAAGTAGCTCCATGAGCCATGATTTTTAGTTCAGAATCAACTCTTACAATCTTATTGCTTCCATTGGTTATTTGATTTATGTTGTAATTTAATACAAGGTCGTTAAAATCATAATCACCTTTGCCCGGCCATAAATCTTCGTATGCAAGGGTTCCGAAAGCAACATTACACGGATAATAATTATTAAAAGCATAATTAATATTTCCGGGATAGTCGTCCAATGCATCGGGAATATTGTCACCATCACTATCAACACCAGTATAGTCTACTACTGGAAAATCTAGTATAGCACATGGTTCCGGGTCAATCGTAACATAATACATTACATCATTAAAATCCTGGCCGCATGTATATGGGTCAGAACCGGCATTGTCTCGCTGAATATCCTCCCATGCCAATATTGTTAATTCACGACCCGGGTCGTAAAGTAGTACGCTATGTTGTTGTAAACTAGGGTTTGTTTCAGGGTTGAATCCTCTCTCAGAATATAGGTAATTGTAGCCATCAGTAACAGTCCCACCGCGGAATCCATCGGCAATTAGCACCCAACCAATTCCTGTATTTTCAGGAAATGTACCTATTTCAACTTTGTTACCCGCATGTAGTCCTCCTCCACTTCCCTGAAAAGAGGTGTTAGGGAAAATTACGGTAATTGTTTCAATATCATTAGTTGACGTAGGGGGTGAATTAAGATCATAGGTATAGAAACCAAGTACATTTCTGTATCCTGCACCTTCAGAAACGAATGTTACCCATACTGTGGTTGAGCATTCCAGAAGTAGGTCATGTTCGTAATCTGTCGACAGATAATCGGGATGAGTCGTTGATAGAGGTTGTCCTTCGGGGAAAGAATTGTTTAAATCAGCCATAAAATCACCACTGATTGGATCATCAACTGGTTCTAAATAATCAGGTACGCCATTGCCATCATAAGTACCCAAAAATGCAATCTGGCTATTGGTGCTTTTTGGACTTACCCATGAAGTTGATTTTTTCTGTATCTGAACCCCACCAAAAGTATATTCAACAATTCCATTAACTATTGGTACTTCAATAAAATTGACAAGTCCAATTTGGGAAGTTCCCAGAACCAAGGTTTCATAATAAGCACCTACAGGACGGCTAATTGTGAAGAACCCCTGATCGTTGGTAACACCCTTTGCCATAAGCAATCCCCCTTCTTCTGGAAGACCAGTATAAACAGATACCAGTACGTTATTCATTGCAATTCCCTGGTTGTCTTTGGCATAAATCTTTACTATAATATCCTGAGTTGTGGCCCAGTTGAAAGTTTCACTTACAACTAACTCATCCATTGGAATTGAGTTATTATCGTTGTTTTCAGTATTATTCTTATTACATGAAAGTATGGAAAAGGTAATAACCATAATTAGCATCAGAGACAGTTTCACATTTTTCATCATTAAGGGTTTAATTAGTTTTTGCAAGTTACACAGGACTAAATTCATGCCATTGTAGCTAAGGCATTTATTATCAGCATTATACTGTTAAAAGCTATTGGTATTATTTCCCATTATTGGATAATTTCATTAATTTGGCAACCTATTCTATCCACTTTTAATAATCGATTATTATATAATAATCTAATGGTTTTTCATATTTACTACTTTTGCAGTTCTAAATTAACTACATGACTGCAAAGGATATAGAAATAATGGCCCCGGTTGGTTCTTACGAATCACTAATGGCAGCAATACAAGGGGGGGCTAACTCGGTTTACTTTGGAATTGGCAATTTGAACATGCGTTCTAAGTCGTCCAAAAATTTCACGTTAGATGATCTCATAAAGATTTCTGATATCTGTAAGGAGAAAAAAGTACGAACATATATTACACTTAATACGGTAATTTACGATCACGAAATTCAAGCAATGCGTGAAATTGTGGATGCTGCAAAACAGAACAAGATAACCGCAATTATTGCATCTGACCAATCTGTTATTCAATATGCTTACTCTGTTGGGATGGAGATTCATATGTCGACCCAAACAAATATCACTAACATTGAAGCGGTTAAGTATTACTCACAGTTTGCTGATGTAATGGTTACTGCACGCGAATTGGAGATAAAGCAGGTTAAATCAATAACAACTGCCATTCAGGAAAATAATATTTGTGGTCCTTCCGGAGAATTGGTTCAGATTGAAGTTTTTGCACATGGAGCTTTATGTATGGCTGTAAGCGGCAAGTGTTATTTGAGCCTTGATAATCTAAATTCATCTGCAAATCGAGGTGCATGCCTTCAACAATGCAGAAGGAAATATACCGTTACCGATAAAGAAACCGGCGAACAACTGGAAATCGATAATGAATATATTATGTCGCCAAAGGATTTGAATACTGTAGCACTTCTTGACAAAATACTTGATGCCGGGGTCAGAGTGTTAAAACTTGAAGGCCGGGGACGATCACCAGAATATGTAAAAACTATTGCATCCGTATATCGTGAAGCGGTAGATGCTTGGTTTGAAGGAAAGTATACTCAGGAAAACATTGATAAGTGGAATGTTCGATTATCAACGGTTTATAACCGTGGTTTTTGGGAAGGTTATTACATGGGGCGTAAATTTGGTGAATGGACCGAGGATTACGGTAATCAGGCTACCCAGCGAAAGATGTATATCGGTAAAGTCACAAATTACTATAATAAGCTTAATGTTGCTGAAATAAAAATTGAATCCCACGATTTACATGTAGGTGATGAAATAATAATACTTGGAGAAACAACCGGAGTACACGAAGCAGTTATAGATGAAATCAGGCTTGACCTTGATCCTGTTGCGCAGGTTGAAAAGGGTGATGTTTGTTCCATCAAAGTTACTGACTTGGTACGTCGTGGTGACAAGCTGTATAAGGTTGTTCCTGTTGATGATTAGAGCAATATCTTTTTCCTAGTTACCTTGCCCTTATTTTGAATTGAAATCAAATACAAGCCCGATTGTAATTCATCGGTTTTAAAACTATACTCCTTTTTACCGATTGCTTTTTCGGAGCTTAATAACTGACCACTAATATTATAAATATTTATTGTTCCTGATATTTCTGAATTAGAGATTATTCTTACAAGTCCGGATTTATTTTCATATACAAACCGAATCTCATCTTTCTTTGACAAAAATTCAGGAGCAGTTATCAAAATCACATCCACTGTATCTATGGCAATGTCAGTATTACAATATTTGCTTACTTCCTGAGTAACAATATAGATTCCGGTAGCAGAGTAGCTATGGCTTGGATTTTGAATTGTGTCAGTTGCACCATCTCCAAAATCCCAACTAAATGAATCTGCTCCAATTGATGTGTCGGTGCAATAAATTACATTTTCATTTTGAACTAATTCGAAACCAGCTTCGGGAATATTACCATTAAGATTCCATAATTCAGGATAGCTAAAAACCACCTGATCGGCTATTTGTTGAAGATAGTTGGCTTCAGTTTGTGTAAGTCCACCATAATAGGAAATTCCTTCGGGTGATTTCTGAAACATTATTGCATAATAAACACATGCAGTAAGATAATGACCGGCTAGACTTGGGTGACTCCCATCAGGATCGAATAATTCAATAGGGTCTCCATTTTCGATGGATTGCTGCCAGGCAACACCTGTTGGAGCAACGATGCAAGATAAGGTGTCACCTAATCTTAAATACTCAGTAGACAAGGAATCCTGCATGTGTGAGAAATCATCAAAATCAACTGAACAGTAAGTATTAATGCAATGCTGACCACCTTGTTTTTTACCCCAAATCAATTGCATAATAGTTTTTGTACAATTATTATTTTCTTTTATCAATGAGTCGAGAGCCTTTGCTCCGGGGTACATGTAAGTATTTTTGTAATAGTCGATTACTGCGAATAGACTATGTTCCTGCAGAACAACATAATCCCAATCCGTTGAATTAATTAAGGCTATGGACACGGGGTTAAACAGATGACCATTTGACGGATGTGCCAATGTGCAACCTCCGGGTGTATTTTGTTCAAAAATAATTGTGTCGCCATTTGCCAAGGCAAGGTTTGCTGTTAGTAAGGGAAGGTCGTGCCAAAATGTGTGGCTGTTGCCAAGATATAGGACTTTGAGTGAATCGGCTTTGACACCTATCGAAGTAAATAATAATATTAATATTGCAATTCTATACATTTTTAAATGGTCAATAATTGCTTATTAGGTTATTTCTATTTGAGAATACAACAACTCAAAAATACAAAAAAATGAAATATCCTATACTCTCTACCTTTGGTAGGGTAATATAATAAATTGTGAAATAGAAAATCTGTTTGGCAAAAATCTGAAACAGAACTCTATGCATCAAAATACCTGGTCAATAGAGTATCCATATACATTATAATAAATACGGTTACTGCATAATTTTAATTACTTAGAATACTGATATTTGTAAGAATTGGAGGTCTCATTTGTAGGTAGAATGAAATGTCGCACTCAATTATGGCGTTATACAAAAAGAATTCGCTCAATAGTCTATTATAACAGCGACTATATTATTAAATTTACGCCAATTACCTGCTTGCGATTTAGAATGTGTTTTTAGATTGATTATCCTTTCAGTTGTATAAATTTGATTATGATAATATTGCCCATAATAATGCGTAATTTGTCCAATAATTAATACTATTGAAATGTTTAAACGACTCATTTTATTTTTGTTTCTCAACTTTGCTGCATTAGGCATTGGAGGTTTATTTACCAGTGAAGGCGTTCCTTCGCAATGGTACCAAACATTAAATCAGGCTTCATGGACACCTCCGGGATGGATGTTTGGAACTGCCTGGACTATTATTATGATTTGTTTCGCTTTTTTTATGGCCTATGCAATCAAATCAAAAGAAACAAGAGTAAAGCTGATATGGATCTACGCTATTCAATGGGTTTTGAATATCTTATGGAATCCGGTATTCTTTTATTTTCATGAAGTCCTGGCAGGAATGGTTATTATATCGGCACTAACTGTTTTAATGGCTTATATGTTGATCACTTTTCAGAAAAATCAACGGCTGGCAACCCTTTTTATCCTGCCATATGTAATTTGGTTAGTTATCGCGACTTCTTTAAACGGGTATATACTATTCTATAACTAAAAATGAAGTATAAAATATACTGGTTTAGACGCGATTTAAGGCTTGAAGACAATACTGGCCTGAACGAAGCTTTAAGAGCAACCATCAAATTGTTAAAACCCATGTGAATTTCCTCAAATATTCTTCCGAACACCCCTGATTGTAAATCCGAATGAGTTGTTTTTATCTTCTGTTTATTTACTAATCACATTTCACCATTCACTAATAAACCTTATCCATAATTTCTTCCTTACCGGGAATATCGAAAGTAAAGTTATTTGAGTCGAGCCATGAATATAGGGCTGGAGCTATTGATTCAATGGGTTCGTAAAATATTGATTTTTGTCGTGATTCCTCTTTGAAGATGAAATCCCCAAAGTGGAAATAGTTTATTACAAATATTAGGATACTTAATAATAAGGCACCTTTTAGCATGCCAAAAGCAGCACCTGCAAGTTTATTCAAGAAACCAAGTAGCAGTATGTCAACAAATTTTGAAACTATTTTCCCAACTGTTATCACAAGAAAGATCACGACAATAAATGTCATCAAAAATGCAAAAACAGCAACATATTTCTGATCCATATCAAAAAGATCGTTAAGCATTTGAGCCGCAAAATCAGAAAAGAAAAATGCCATATATAAACCTAGTACCAGAGCTGCAAGTGAAGCAACCTCAATGACGAGTCCCTTTTTGTAGCCACCCCAAGCAAATAGCAAAAGAGGAATAATAATAATTATGTCTAACAAGTTTACATTCATTTTTTGTTCTATTTAATTCTTCTTGTTAGTTCGGTTGAAAAAACAAATTCATTTAATTCTTTATTGTCGGTCTTTAATATTGTTTCCTTATCGCCTTCCCACCAGAGTTCACCTTTATTGATAAAGGCTATTTTCTGACCAATCTGTAATACAGAGTTCATATCGTGAGTATTTATTACAGTTGTCATATCGAATTTATGGGTAAGCTCTGATATTAACTCATCAATTAATTCCGCAGTTTTAGGATCGAGGCCGGAGTTTGGCTCATCACAAAATAAATACATAGGATTCATGGCAATAGCACGGGCAATTGCAACACGCTTAACCATTCCTCCACTTAGTTCGGCAGGGAACTTTGCGTTAACATTTTCTAGATTAACATGATTAAGAACATCATTTACTCGTTGGAGTTTTTCCTCATAACTCTGCCTTGTGAACATATTTAGTGGAAACATAATATTCTCTTCCACAGTAAATGAATCAAACAATGCTCCTCCCTGAAACAGCACCCCCATTTCTTTGCGAGTATCCTTTTTATCCTTTTCTTTCAACCCTGAAAAGCACCTTGTATCAAAGTTTATTTCCCCTTCATCAACATCAAATAAACCTATACAGCATTTCATTAGTACAGTTTTGCCCGACCCACTTTGCCCGATAATGAGATTTGTTTTCCCTTTCTCAAACTTAGTGCTTATGTTATCCAACACTTTTTGGTCGCCAAACGATTTTGATATGTTCTTTACTTCGATCATGTTAATAGCATCTGTGTAAGTATGAGGTCGAAAATAATAATTAGTATGCTGCTGGCTACAACTGCTTTTGTGCTCGCGCGGCCGACTTCCACTGAGCCCCCCTTAACGGTATATCCTTTATAACCTGATACTGATGCAATAATAAAAGCGAAAACGACTGTTTTTATAAGTGCATAAAAAATATCGAAAGGAGCCCACCATGCTCGAAGTCCATCAATAAAATCGGTAGGAGTAACTGATCCTGTAATAATTACTGCCAGTAAACCACCTGTTAACCCAATTGCAATTGAAAAAATTACCAGTACAGGGAAAAACAGCATTGCTGCTGTTATTTTAGGTAGAATCAAATAGTTGGCCGGGTTAATTCCCATAACTTTTAGTGCGTCTATTTGCTCTGTAACCCTCATTGTTCCTATCTCAGAGGCAATACTCGACCCAACTTTCCCGGCAAGGATTAAACTCATAATTGTAGGTGATATTTCCAATATCATCATTTGTTTGGTTGTATAACCCACCAAATACAATGGTACCAAAGGATTATCAATATTATATGCCATTTGCATTGCGATAATTCCTCCGGTAAACAATGATATAAAAACAACAATGCCCACTGAATCAACACCAAGTGCATGGAAATCGATTAGTAACTGACGTCGAAAAACCCTGCCTTTATCGGGCCGTTTGAAGGTGTCAATCATCAATGATACATAATCACCTGCTTCTCTTAAAAATCCCATAATAAAAAATGATTATTTTATAAGATGCTAAAAGTCATTTTTAACAGACTAATACATCGGCTAAGGTAACAAAAAGATTTTTTTACGTAAACAACAAGAGTACAATTATTTCGTTTTGATAATTAACGTAAAATTGCGGAGAAAATTTTGTGCCGAAGATTTGCCACAGATTACACAGATTTATTACATGCGCATTGCAAATTGTTAACTTTTCAAATGAAAAATAGTTCCATATATATTTTTATTATGTTGTGTTTAGTGATTATATTATCCTCATGCGCATCGCAAAAACACGGTTATCGCCCTGCAAAACGCAAGAAAAAAGATTGCGATTGTTCGAAGTGGAGTTATAACAAACCTATCGATCCTAAAAACAACTATGATTACTTAAGGTTGGCCGTACAGCAAGTACAGAGCCATCGTTACTCATAATCAAACACTTCTACTCGTGCTGAGTTTAATGTGAAAGTATTCTTATCTTTATTCCAAATATATATTTTTATCGTTTCTACTCCCTCAGGTAACGACGCCATAAAAATACTTTGATGAAAATCAAATGGAATATCAGGCAATCCATGTTTTAACCAGTTTAGTGGCATAAATTTATACACGAGTGTATTATGGTCACTATTCACAGCTTGTATTACAAGCCATCCTGTAATAGGTAATTCGGCAGCAACTATCGACAAATTAAAATCGAAATAGTAATTTTTTTGATCCACAGTATCAATTTCCAGAATATTGAAATACTCATCACCTGCAACTTCCCGGGGCATATTTATACTTATTTCGTGAGTTTTTATTTTTGTAACCTCCTGTTTTCTTTTGAAAAGTGTGAGGCCGGAGCATGGCTCATAATCAATTGAGTCGTAATCATTAAGGCTATAGGGGTATTTGTTTGTCTCCAGTATTTGAAAAGACGAAACTGTATTTGGATAACCAGCCCAGTCAATCGAATTCTCATTTCCACCATGCATATAGTTAATATATGTCCATGCAAACTGCCTCATATTTGATCCACCAACAGTAGGAATTACATTGTTATTTTCATGCTCTGAAGATATGGTCTGATAGAACCTTTCGGGCAACGCTTCTGTTTTGTAACCATTTACATATGATACATTAATGCTTGACACAAAATGAATTGGGAAAAACAACAATGGTATCACGGTAAAATAAAGAAGTCGGGATCTACTTCCCTCAACCGAATCAATAACAAAAAACAAACTCCCAATGGCTAATGGAAATAAATACATGGCAACACGATCTTCCGGAAAGTTTACATCAAACAGATTCACAACTAAAAATATTCCTGCTAAAGATAGTACCAGAACAAATATAAAGGTTGAGTTTACTGAAATGAGAAAATTAAGCGTGAGACGAAATAACTGTCTAATAGTTATAATAATAACCAATACAAATAACGCAAGAATAACAATAAAATCAATATTGCTATATGTGCCTGTAAGCATTGCTACGAGAGTTACTATTGTTGAATTTATAAAGCCAATATTTTCGGGAACCAAATAAAATGCATCAAATTCCTTAAGTTTATTTACATAGAAAAAAACTGCCGTTATACTTGTTAGGCTAATAAACAGGAACAGGGGAATCATCCATTTCTGCTTGTAAGGAATATCTTCTCGATAAAATAAAATCTCGAGAACCTGAAAAAAAACAATGGCTATTGCAGGAATAACAAGGTTTATGTTTGCAGCAATCATCAGCAAAATGAAAATTGATACATAAATATGATTTGCTAATTTCTTTGTTTTTATGGCTTTCATTACAAAATAAAATGCGGCCATAAAAAAGGCAATCGAAATACCATAACCTCTGGAAACCGCAAAAAATTCAATGAAAAAATGTGAAAACAGCATTACAAATATAAACCCCCAGCGGTATATACCATCCGCTAAAAAACGTGCTATTTTATAAACAAATACCAAGTACACCAACGCAAACAACAGATTTGGCAATCGGAGTGCAATTTTTGAGCTGCCAAATAATAAATAACTCAAATAAGTGAGTATTGTATTTATGAAATGATTGTTCAGTGCTTCCCGTGAAAATTCGGGCATCAAACTGCAAGGTTGAACTAAATGAAAAAAAGTCGACGCTTCATCATGCGTAAATGGAACAAATATAGCTCTTATCAATAGGTAGATAAAAAGTATTACGCTTAGGATAATATAAAGAGTTTTATCTTTTCCTAATTTTAAAATATGGTTCATAATTATATTACAGTTTGCCAATCTGGCATTAATTTCTGGCGCTTAATATCTGAAAGTTAGTCCAATTCGCCAAATCCGGGGAATATCATAATGTTGAGGATTATATAGTTTTAACTGATAAAGTAACCTATATGAATCAGGATTTATTTGATTACTAATTTGATTTTGCCATACGGGATTTGTTAAATATCCATCATCTCCAGCGTCACCAGTTTCAGGATAAACTTCCAAAACATTCTTGAAGTTGAATAAATTTTCAATAGTTAGATACAGATTTAAGATGGCTTTTTTTCCAATTTCAAAATCTTTCTGAACATTAATGTTTACCATGTTTAAATTTGGGGTGTGCTTAACTCCACTGGTTATATTGTTTTCGGTATAATAATATGGCACCCCATTACGGTGTTGATAAAAAACATTTGTGCTAAATCCTTGAAAAATTTTCCCATTGCCCCACCTAGGCCCCTTATAAGTCCCTCCCCTTCCAAAACGATAGCCAACATTTGCATTTATCACCATATCAGAAATCTGCATATATGTATAATCTTCTTGTAGTGGAAATAGCCTTGTATAACTTACACCACCAAAAAAACCTGAAGGTGATTGATTTAAGAAATTTAGTTGAGCTTCAAAACCTTGAGTGGTGATTCGTTTTTCATCATTAACAAAAGTATAATAACTGGATGGGTATGCATTTGATATTTCCCTACTATAAATATAATTGTCGATGGATGTAGATAAATAACTTACATCAGCCATTATATTTTTCCAAATAACTGCTCTTATACCGGTAAAAAATTTTCCTGTGCGTATCGGCTTAAGCGCCGGGTTTGAGATTATTTGAGATCGGGAATAATTATTAAAATAATAATATTGATCGGGACGAAAATCTGAAAAATAGTGAGGGTTTTGAGTAGCTGAACTGTAATTACTATAGATATTTATTCGCTTAATAATTGTATAATCCAAGCTGATTTGAGGTAGTATATTAACTGACCTGCTATAATCTTTGAACGACATGGATGGCTCCCATTCTCCATTCATACTATGAATATCAGGATATTTCAAGTAGGGTGAGATACCATTTCCAACATCCAGTATCGCAGGGTCAATTATTTCAATACCATTTTCTTTGTACCACCTATTATTATTGCGATAACCAATAACTCTTGTTGGATCTTTCACCTTATCAACATATACAGTATAATCATCACCTATATTATCAGGAACTGAAAAAACTATATCTCCTAATTGTAATGCCTCAACTACATTATTGATAGGATATAATGAATATTCATCTTTCAATACTGGTTGATTAGCATCATAAACATCAACACGTACCCCCAATTGAACATGAAGGTTTTTCCATGTAAATTCATCCTGAACAAAAGCTGCCCAATATTGTGGTTCAGAAGAAGCTATTGTAAAATCATTAAAAAAAGAATAAGGGTTTGAGCTGTTTTTTATTTTGTTTCCAGCATAATCATATCCTGAATAATTAACCACAGAAAGCCCACCGTTAAGAAGTTCCTGGGCAGAAAAAAGCTCCAGCGAAAGCAAATCATCGGGTGTGCTAACAACCTGCATATTACCAAATTCATCATAATAATTAATAGTGTTTTTAACTCTATCATACGAATCTACTAGTATGTAGTCGAGCCCATCGATAGGAAGACCCAAGGCTTGACGAAGATTTTTATCAAAATCCCTTTGTGTGTGGGCATCGTATTTTCTCTTGTAAATAATTGTGTCAACATGGCCATTATAACTTATCAAAACGGGGTTGTCTCTATCAAGTTCCAGTAAGTGAAAGTTTGTCAGTCCTTTGCCATCACGAATAAAATTCCATAAACCATTGGGTTGTATGGAAAAATGGCTCTCTATTTCGCGATTATATTCACCCCCAAGTACTATATGATGTTGTTTGTAATCCACCTCGAAATTTACTGCGGCACGAAATCTTTCAAAGTTATTCTCCTGATAAGAAGTAGCAACATTACCAATGTTATTAAACAAACCATAAGCACTCCCCGGCGACATACCATTTATTAATCCGCCTCCTAGAATGATATCATCCAGATTTTGAAAATGCCCCCATGGTTGACCAGAATAAATATTGAAATATTCGGTTGTGTATTTAGATAAATCAGGATTTATATTTGAAGGCTCAAAAATTACAAGTGTATCATAATCCCATGAGTTAAGTAGCCAAACATTTTGATAATACTGACCATCTACTGAGTCACTCCCCAATTCAAAAGTTGGCATTTTTAATGAGGTAAATTTGCCTACATAACCATAATCGAAAAAGTTTTTGTCGAATTCGGGGTTTGCGATCTTGGAATAATGATTAGAATATTGAAGGTTTAGGTTATAGCTTAAACTCAGTTTATCATTAACCACAATATTGTGTTTAAGATTTATATAATTGTCAAAATTCTGTCGGGTTCGAACATTATTATTTTTGTAGTTTAATAGTTGGTTACTTTGATTATTAATATCTGTTTCGTCGATTGTAGAATAGTTGCCGAGTGTAAGATCAATATTTTTCGATATTGGCAGTTCTAATTTTACATAAGGATAGTACCCCGTTTTTCCATTATTGTTGGGAACAGTTTGATCAACCATATCACTAGAAATAATATATTCTGAGTTATAGTTAAACCCTGCACCATATTGTTTTATTTTATATGGGTTTTCCTTTAACCAATTCAGCTTTTCATCGCTTAATTTTTGAGTGTGTTGCCACACAGGGTCATTATTGTTTGTTAATGCATATTTTCCTGCCACTAATAGTGATGGCGTGCGTTTTGAAACACTGCTTTTTTTTGAAAAACCTAAAGGAATGCTTATAAACAGCTCTCCCTCAATGCCCTGCATATTAAATGCCCGGTTAGTCGCCACATCAAACAAAACAACAAACTCATTTAAATTACTTAAAGTTTCTATTGATGTAATACCGCCTACTGAAAATCCAGCAACTATAGGTGCTTTTGAAGTATATAGGCTATAGGAATCGATTACGCGCACCGGAAAATTCGAAATATCATCAACATTCATTCCATCAACAAATGCACTATTTCCATTTGCGGAAATCCCATAATAGTAATTAACATCTCCTTTCAAACTATAAGCTGAAGGCGCCAACAACCCATATGATGACAAACTTCGAAATGGCAAACTGGTTAATTGTTGTTGATTAAACTTTAAAGCCACACCTTGTTGTAATAAGTTATTTACAGTATCAATTTTTGAAGTATTATTGGTTGAATCCTGTGAGAATAATGCTCGTGGTGATAAAACCAAGGTGTAAATAACAAAAGCAATAATTGTTAAAGTGTTGATATGTTTCATTCTGGCTGCTTTTTCAAATAATACAATCAAAAATAAGCTATTCTTTTAAACAAAAATGCCACAGATTCATAGATAGTTCGATAAAATATCAATATAGTCAGTGTATCCGTGGCTATTTCTTTGATGATAAATTATAACAATCTCAAGTCGCCATCAGCATGTAATGTTAGTTTATAATTTTTGCTAACGCAAAACTGAATCCTATTGAGTTTGATTCTTATACCCAAATTATATGTAATTATTATTCATTCATCATATATTTGCAAACTAATGAAAGAAAAAGAACTCCTGTTAAAATATCTGCCTATTAACTCTGTTGATCAAGTTATGAATTGGATCATTGAGAATAACGTGCATCTAAAAATTGCAAAAAAAAGGAGTAGTAAGTTTGGTGATTATAGGCCACCCATAAAAAATCCATATCATCGCATTAGCATTAATCACGATCAAAATCCATATGCATTTTTAGTAACCTTTGTTCACGAATTGGCTCATCTGGTTGTTTGGGTAAAACACAAAAACAAGGTGAGTCCGCATGGATCAGAATGGAAATCTGAATTTAGAAATTTAATGGAAATTATATTGCATAAAGATATATTTCCAGATGACATTCGAGAAGTATTACTGGTTAGTATAATAAATAGTAAAGCATCCAGCAGCTCCGATTTAAAACTTATACGTGTTCTGAAGAAATATGATAATAAACCATCTGGCACCTATCTCGAAGATATTCCGGAAGATGCAATATTCCAGATAGAAAATGGCAGAACTTTTAAAAAAGGAACTAAAAGAAGAACAAGATACCTCTGTAGTAGCGTTCAAAATAACAGACAATATCTGTTCCACCCTTTAACACCAATAAAACCCATTTAGTAAGTCTATTTCAAATTGGCAATAAACAGTCTGAAATTCAATTATATAATAACTATCGTGCAATTAACCAATGAGTTTTGTATTTTTGAAGCCGATTTTTAATTGATTATTGATTATTGATTATTGATTATTGATTATTGATTATTGATTATTGATTATTGACGATAGCATTATAATACTTGTAGCTAATTACAGATTATCTAATGACAAATTAAATACTAACCTTATGAAGTCTAATAAAAATAATTACTGCGTAATAATGGCAGGTGGTGTTGGTGCACGTTTTTGGCCAATGAGTAAAACTTCTCGACCAAAACAGTTTATTGATGTTCTTGGCATTGGTAAAACTCTTATCAGGCTTACTTTCGAGCGCTTTACAAATATATGCCCGGCAGAAAATATCCTTGTAGTAACAAATAAAATCTATAAAGATTTGGTGCTTTCTCAGCTTCCCGAATTAAAAGAACAGCAGGTGCTTTGCGAACCATCACGTCGAAATACTGCTCCATGTGTTGCCTACGCAAACTATAAGATAAAAGCAGAAAACCCAAATGCCATTATCGTAGTTGCCCCTTCTGATCATATTATTCTTAAAGAAGATGAGTTTGTAAGAAATATAAAGACTGCAATGAAGGCAGCTGAAGAAAACGACTGGCTGCTTACATTAGGTATTAAACCAAGCAGACCTGATACTGGTTATGGTTATATCCAGTTTATGGAAGAAAATGCTTACACAGATAATATTCCTTTGCACAAGGTAAAAACCTTCACCGAAAAACCAAGCGTAGAAATTGCACAATCGTTTCTCGCGAGTGGTGATTTCCTGTGGAATTCAGGAATTTTTATTTGGTCGCTTAGTAGCATAATGAGAGCCTTTAATGATCTTTTGCCCGATGTTGACTGTCTTTTTGAAAAGGGCGTGGGAGTATACAATACAGCCGAAGAAGAACGTTTCATCGCCGAAACTTATGCTGTTTGCAAAAATATTTCCATCGACTATGGTATTATGGAAAAAGCTAAAAATGTTTATACTCTGGCTGTTGAATTTGGATGGTCCGATTTAGGAACATGGGGGTCATTGTATACGATTCGCGACAAAGACAAAAATCAAAATACAACGGTTGGAAAAAATGTAATGCTATATAATACCGAAAACTGTATTATAAATGTGCCAAATGACAAACTGGTAGTTCTTCAAGGTTTAGATGACTACATTGTTGTTGAAGAAGACAATACTTTGTTGGTGTGCAAAAAAGAAGACGAGCAGCAAATACGACAATTTGTTGCTGATGTGAAAGTTGAAAAAGGAGATAAATATGTTTAATAAATAATAAACCGATGAAAAAAGTATTAATTGCGATTATTGCCTTTATATTTGTAACTAACCTTGCAGTTAAGGCCGACGAAGGAATGTGGATTCCTTTGCTGATAAACAAAAATATTGCCGAAATGCAAGAGATGGGGCTAAAGCTTACAGCCGACGACATCTACAATGTAAATCATTCCAGCATTAAAGATGCCATTACCATTTTTGGCCGTGGTTGTACTGGCGAAATTATTTCACCAGAAGGATTATTGCTAACCAATCATCACTGTGGATATGGATCAATTCAAAAAGTAAGTACTCCTGATGCTAACTATCTCGATGATGGTTTCTGGGCTATGAACAAGGGGGAAGAAATTCCAGTTGAGGGTCTTACTGTTCAGTTTTTAGATCATATGAAAGATGCTACCAAGAAAGTATTAGCTGGAACAAACCCTAAAATGACTGCCGATGAAAGAGCAGAAATAATAAATAAAAACATTGAGTATATTGAAGATTTCGAAACCAAAGACACTCATTTAAATGCTCGTGTAGTTTCATTTTTTGGAGGTAATGAATATTATCTTTTCGTTTATGAAACATTTAAAGATGTTCGCTTGGTTGGAGCACCTCCTGAATCCATAGGTAAATTTGGAGCAGATACCGATAACTGGATGTGGCCTCGCCATACCGGTGATTTTTCCATGTTCCGTGTATATACAGCTCCTGATGGAACTCCTGCCACTTATGCTGAAGAAAATGTTCCATTAAAATCAAAACATTATCTGCCAATTAATATAGCAGGTGTTGAAAAAGGTGACTTTGCAATGATAATGGGATATCCGGGAGGAACAGATAGATTTCTTTCTTCGTTTGGTGTTGATTTAGCAATAAATGTATCCAATCCAACAGTTGTTGATATTCGTGAAGTTAAACTCGCTAAAATGCGCGAAGGTATGGATGCTGACGAAGCCGTTCGTTTACAATATGCATCCAAGTTTGCAGGTACTGCCAATTACTGGAAATATTTCATAGGACAAACAAAAGGTTTAAAGCGATTAAAAGTTAAAGAGAAGAAACAAAAAGAAGAAGCCGAATTCCAAAACTGGATTAACCATAATCCAAAAGCCAAAATGAAATATGGTGAAGCTCTGGTACTAATAGGCGATGCTTATGATGTTAAGGGTCAGTATGACCTTGCTAATGTTTATTTCCGGGAAGCTGTTTATCGTGGCGCTGAAATATTGGGATATGCTTATCGCTTTAGCAAACTGAGCAAGTTAATGAACGATAGGGCATCTACGGATTCAGCAATAAATGTAACCATTACCAGCTTAAAAGATGGGGTTGATGATCATTTTAAAAACTATAACGAATCAATCGACAGAAACCTGTTTGCATCAATGATGGAAATGTATCATACAAATGTTCCTCTCGATCAACAACCTCCTTATTTGTTAAAAATGGATAAGAAATTCAAAGGCGATTATAATAAATATGCTGATTACATGTATAGCAAATCTGTTTTTGCAAATAAAGAAAAAGTTGAGTCCTTTTTAGGGAATCCAAACAAAAAGAAACTTGCTAAAGACCCAGCAATGGTAGCGGTAAAAGCATTTTTTGACACATACCGTACTATGCAAGGTAATTTGAAAGAAGCTGAAGAAAAACTTGCGAAAGGTCACCGTTTATACATTGCAGGTTTACGCGAAATGGATCCTGATAAAAACTACGCTCCCGATGCAAACTTTACAATGCGATTAACATATGGAACAGTTCAGGACTATTACCCTGAAGATGCCGTTCATTATGAGTACTTCACAACTATGGATGGTATTATGGAAAAAGAAGATCCCAATAACTGGGAATTCAAAGTGCCGGCAAAGCTTAAAGAATTATACAAAGCAAAAGATTTTGGACAATATGATGATGATGGAGTTATGAAGGTTTGTTTCTTAACAACTCACGACATCACCGGTGGAAACTCTGGAAGTCCTGTTATTAATGCTAATGGTGAATTAATCGGCCTTGCATTCGACGGGAACTGGGAAGCCATGAGCGGCGATATTGCATTCGAACCAGAACTACAACGTACTATTAATGTTGATGTTCGGTATGTAATGTTTATAATCGATAAATTTGCAGGAGCAACCAACCTTATTGAGGAGATGACTCTGGTAACCGAAAGGCCATCATATGAGGTAATTGAAATTGAAGAAACAGATCCTCCGGTACTGGAAGAGGTTTTTGAATAATAAAGTATAATCGAAAAAAAGTGGCTGTCTGAAAAGCTTAAGTTTTACCACAAAGGAACTCAAAGTACTTCACTAAGGAACACAAAGTAGTTTATTATCAGGAATTACGCTTTGTGCCCCTTAGTGAAATCCTTAGTGCCACTTTGTGGTTAATTGCATATGAGATGGCCTTTTTTTTATGATCTACAGCTAAATTTCCAATAGTTAAACTTTATTCTATTTCCTTTTTTTGCATCGGTAATGTAAAATAGAACGTGCTTCCATTTTCTGATGAATTATGATTACTGACCACCCAAATTTTTCCGCTATGTTTTTCTACAAACTCTTTGCAGAGAATCAATCCCAATCCGGTTCCCTTTTCTTTATTGGTGCCTGGGGTTGAATAACCTTCGTCGATTTGGAATATTTTTTCAATTCTGTCTTTTGAAATACCTACTCCGTTATCTTGTACCGAAATTGTTAGTTCTTCTTGTTTTTCCAAGGTTGAGATAATGATTTCACCTCCCGTGTGTGTAAACTTAATGGCATTTGTAATCAGGTTTCTTAACACGGTGTTAACCATATCTTTATCGGCATAAACTATCCCGCTGGCAAGATGTGATTTAGTAGTTTTAATGGATTTATGTTGAGCAATATGGGATAATAAATTTGAGACATCATTGATGAGTTCCTCCATTTCCACATAATCAGGATTGAACTCCATTCTTCCGGTTTGCGAAAGCGACCAATCCATTAAATTCGTTAGCAAATCCATAGCACTTAGTGAAGATTGCTGTATAATTTGCGCATATTTTTCAATGCCGCTGTAATTATTATTTCTAATCTGGTCAACAAGCAAACCGCCATAACCAACAATGGAATTGAAAGGGCTTTTGAGATCATGTGCAATTATCGAAAAGAATTTATCTTTGGTGGCGTTTGCGTGTGAAAGTTCTTCGTTTTTCTGATGAATTATTAATTCGTGCTTTATGCGTGTCGAAATATCCCGTATTGTTCCTAAAGCCACTAATTTACCACCGTGCCGTACTAATTTACCATTAATTTCCACATCTATCAAATTCCCGTTCTTGTGATAAGCTTTAGTAATAAAATTTCTTATTTCTTTCTTTAAAAACACATTTTTGAGCTGAAGAAGATATTTTGGCATCTCGCTTTTTGGTACAAAACGAGTAAAGGTCTTGCCAATTAGTTCTTCTTGTTTATATCCTAATATTTTTTCTACACTATGGTTAAAAAAAAGTTGTTTGCCTGTTTTATCAATCATGAAGATTATATCTAAAGTGTTTTGAGTGATAAGTTTGTATCGATCTTCGCTTTCGGAAATGGCTAATTTGACATCCTCAAGTTCCGAATATTTCCGTGCATTAGAAATAGACACCCCACAAATTTTACTAATAACAGGTTTTATTTTTCCGTACTGTTCAATGTACTCAGGAAACTTTATTCCATAAATTTCGAAGATACCAAGAATTTCATTTTGATGCACTATTTCAATAGCCATGAAATCCTCTTGGGTTTTTTGTTGATTAGTTGAATTACTGTTCAGCCAGACCGTATTCAATACCTGACCACCGTTATAGATCAGGAATCCAATTTGTTGCGGTGCGAAAAGAATATTTAGCAGGCTAAAAACCTCATTTACAATGATAGTTTCATCGGTGTAATCAACCAGTTTCTGCAAATGTTGAAAAACGAAAAAATAATCAGCATTTTCTTTTGTTAACTTAGCTAATGATTCGTTTATATATTTTCTCTCTTTCTCTGCCCTCCAGCCCGAAACTTCTGAATCAATAAAATTGCGGCAATGTGATAGGCCAACAGGAAAAATCTCGTATTGCAAGCCCATGTATTCGGAAATGGATATTAATTTTGGTAGGTAATCCTTATCGATTCCTGTATCGAGAAAAAGGATTTTATTCAGAGATTCTCCGAAAAACACCTTTGCTGACTCATCCTTAAAGCCCCATTCAGCAATATGATGCTTATAGTTTCTAAGCCACCCGTTACTAATGATATAATAACCCTGTTTGATGAAATGATATATAATTTCTTTGTTAAGGATTAATTCAAAACATTGTTCTAATGCTATGAGTTTAATTTTCGAGGGAAGGGTATGTGTTTTCCCCTTTTTGTTGTGGCAAGCACTAACAAAAAACAAAATATTCGAATATTCTTCTTTTTTTGATGTTAGAGCTAATATTCTTTCATTATTCAACGGTGATCCGGCACAACTAATTGGATAACTAAATAACTTAACGTCAGGATAGTTTCCTGTTTGTAAAACATGACTCACCTCGGCGGCTAATGAGTTACAAGCAAATATGGCAAGTTTATCCTTCATGCTATGATTTTATAATCGGATATGTTCCGTATTTATGCACTGCTTCAGAGACAGCAAACAAAACTTCATCGGATACCTGAAAAGGTATTTCACCATGGTTGTCAGATAAAATGAAACCACCACCTGGTGCAGCTTTTTGAATTAGATCTTTCACAATTTTATCGGTCTGTTCAGGAGTCCAGCGGCGCATTTCAATGCCATTCATATTTCCAAGTACAGTTAGTTTGTTTTTAAATGCTTCTTTAACTTTACTTATGTCTTCTTCTGTACTTACTGCAACTACGGCTGTTCCTGTTTGTGGGAGCAGGTCGGCAATAGGCAGACAATTACCTGATGCAAAATGTGTGGCAGTTGATCCCTTAATTTGTGCGATGGTATGTACTGCAATCTGAAAACCTGTTTCAAGATACAATTTGCGTGGAATAATTGTGGATGAAGATACGGGGTCAAAATATGTTATAGCAGTTGCTCCGGCTTCTATCTGTGCATTTGCCCAATCGATGCAAAACTCCTGGTTCACTTTCATTAAGTGGTTGAACAAATCTTTTCGGAAATGCATAATATCCAAATACTTTTCGAATCCGAGTTGTAGTACCGGAAGTGAAAATGGGGACATCACTACTCCAATAATTGGTATTTTATCTTTAGAATGTTTCTTTAGTATTTGAATAGACTTTAGAACTTTAAGAAGAACTTCAGAGTCTTTCACTTTTGGGGCTGTTAAACTGTTGATTTTTTGGATATCAGTTATAAGTGGTCTGCCTGAATTAGGTGGGCCATCCTCTGTGTAAATAACTTCCCCGCCAAAAGCTTCTGTCTCGAGTGGGGCATAAAAAAACGGGTAGTAACAATCGGTATTGTACTTAAGATTAATTCGTATTTGTCCTTCGGCCACATTTTCCCCTTTCGAAAAATACTCTTTAATACTCATCCCCAACTCTTTTGCCCCATGCATGGTTGCCAAAAGAAAAAGAGGAACCCTGTCTGGTTCTTTATGCGACAGCGTAGTGAGTACCCGCTCCATTGATGTCATTTCATTCTTTTTCATGATTTTTCCTCCATCAGTTTAGTGACTATCTCAATTGCATCTGATGAATCTTTACCCATACCATCGGCTCCCACTTCTTTCCAAAGTTCAGTGTCAAAACGAAACGGGGCTCCACCAACAATTATTTTCACATCAGTGTCCAATAAATTTAGTTTTAGTTCTTTGATTCGTAGTGCTGAGGGTAACATCAACACGGAAAGTAGTAAGATTTTAATTTTTTCGTTCTTCACAATTTCTACGAGTTGATCGGTGCTAAGACCTCCTCCCAAATCAATAAGCTCAAATCCACTGGCTCGGAGCGTTGAATAGAGAATACGTTTTCCAAGCAGGTGGTAATCTTCAAAAACTGCGATTGCCATTTTTGGTTGGTTTTTGCGCAGAGGATTTGATGGTGGAAGAATTTTATCAATTACCTCTTCACAAATAATGCCACTCATATAAACCTGTGATAAAGCTAAATTACCTGTTTCCCAGGAATCGCCAATTCTTTGCAATGTGCCCGAAACCAATTCGCTGGCAATTTGGATTGGTGTCCCTTTTGTCATTGCCCCTATGACAATGCTTTCAGCTTGAGATTGATCCATGGTTAACAAGGCTCTTTCAAGTGCATTTATTTCTAAACTTAAATTGTCCATATTTTAAAGGTTATCAATAACTTCTGTCTCAAAAATAATTCATTACCAACTTTAGCAACTCATCCGCATTAATCGGCTTTGAAATATAATCATCGCAGCCTGCGTCCAATGCTTTTTCTTTATCGCCAATCAATGCAAATGCCGTTTGAGCAATAATAACTACCTCAGTATTAAATTCGCGAATTTGGCGTGTGGCCTCGTATCCATTCATTACTGGCAGCTGAATATCCATCAGTATTAAGTCAATGTCAGGATGAAGGCGGCATGCTTCAACTGCTTCCTCTCCGGTTTGTGCAACTAAAATTTCTTTTCCGTAATTATTAATCACAATAGATATGAGTTCCGCAGATGTTTAATCATCCTCAACGATTAAAATTTTAAGGTTATTGATATGGCTTTCTTCAAAATCCTCCATAACTCTGCCTTTTACAGTCATTTGTTCAACCTTAACTGGCACATAGGGAATTGTAAAATAAAATGTACTTCCTTTATTTTCGAGGCTTTCTAACCACATATCACCTCCCAGCATTTCCACATAGGCTTTTGAAATGGCTAACCCCAGACCTGCTCCCTGTCGAGCCATTTTATCTTCAATATCGGCTTGTATAAAACGTTCAAAAATGGCTTCTTGCCTTTGTATTGGAATGCCGATGCCTGTATCTTCTATGTAAAATTGTATAGATGCACGACCGTGCATCTCTATAATTTTACAACCAAATTCAATGGAACCTTTTTCGGTGTATTTAATGGCATTTTTAACCAGATTGGTGAGGATGGCATATAATTTTTCACGGTCGGTAATTACAAGGGCATCCTGGACTTGTAGTTCGTTTTTAACAAGAAACTTAATACTTTTATTTTCAACCTCCGGCTTAAAGAACGTATAAATATATTCTATCTGCTCAATAATGTTGGTTTCTGAGAGGGAGATTTTGACCTGTTTCGATTCGATTCTTGAAATATCAACAATATCATTAATGATATTGAGCATTCGTGCACCCCCTTTCTCAATGATACGGATATACTCTTGCTGTTGTCCACCCGTTAAATCGGGTTGTTTAAGCAGTTCGGCAAAGCCTAGTATTCCATTCATTGGAGTACGTATTTCGTGGCTCATGTTAGCAAGAAAAGCTGATTTCAGTCGGTCGGATTCAGTGGCTTTTTCAAGTGCGTCTTTTAGATTATTTTCTGCTTTTTTTATTTCGGAAATATCCCTAAACTCAACCACGCGTACTTCTTTTCCCTTATATGGTATATTTTTAGCCTCTAACCGTAGTGCGTATTCCTTCCCGTTTTTCTGCAAGCCAATAGCCTCATACGGTTTTTCGTAAGCTGCTAGTATATTGCTCATAACTAATTCCCGCAAATCTTCTGCAATAAGCAATAATCCATCCATTCCAATTAGCTCTTTAACTGTATATCCTGACATTTCTGCAAGACCTTGGTTACAATCCAAAATCAATCCTTTATCATGTATAGCAATTCCTCCAAATGAGGCATTGTGTAATGCCTTAAACCGGGTTTCACTTTCTTCTACATTTTTAAGGGCTTTAAGTAATTTTAACTCTGCTTCTTTTTGTTGTGTAATATCCCGTGCAAAACTAACCATACCAGTTACAACTTCATTAATAACAATCGGTGCAGTTTTTACAGAAAATGTTAAAATACTACCATTAGCAATTTTAAGGTGAAACTCATAGGCTGTTGGTTTACCATTCATCCCTTTTACAAATACATCCTGAAGAAAGGGTAATTCCTCTTCAAAAATCAAAGGTGTAAACGATTTACCCATCCAGTCTTTTATTAAATAGCCTGTGGTTTCTTCAGTCTGTTTGTTAAAAAAAGTGAAATTACCATTTCCGTCCAGCATCCAAATCAAATCGTTGGATGTTTCAATCATGGTGCGGTACTTCTCTTCACTTTCTTTTAATGCCTGCTCTGCATTTCTTTTTGCAGTTATGTCCTCTTTTACTGCTAGGAAGTTAATTGTTTTTCCTTCCTTATCTTTTATAGGACTAATTGTTACTTGCTCCCAAAACAAGTCGCCGCCTTTTGTTTTATTATGGAACTCTCCTTTCCAGATTTTCCCACCTAAAATGGTTTTCCACATTTCAGCATAATATTCCTTATTTTGTGTGCCCGCATTTAAGAATCGTGGATTTTGCCCTTTTGCCTGATCTGCTGTGTAGCCTGTTAACTCGGTAAATACAGGATTGGCATATTCTATTTCGCCTTCGGCATTTGTAATAATAATAGTGTTAGCACTTTGTTCCACTGCAGTTGTTAGTTTTTTCAACTCTTTTTCTGCATTCTTACGCTCTGTTATGTCACGTATGCTACCAATTATTTTTACAGGATTACCACTTACATCAAACTGTATTCGAGACGATATTGAGCATGGAATTATCGAACCATCCTTGTTTTTTAAATCTAATTCATAATCATTAACATTGCCTTTTCGCTGTAACTCTTTTAAAAACAAATCCCTATCATTATAATTTGCATAAACCTCTGATAGAGGTTTGCCGATAAGATCCTCTCGAGTATATTGCCCCTTTGAGAGAATATTAAAAGATGGGCTTACCTCAATAACTACTCCATCTAGTGTGACTTCATAAAATGCATCCTGAATATTTTCAAAAATCTCCCTGTATTTTGCTTCACTTTTCAGTAATGCTTCTTCGGCATATTTACGTTCGGTAACATCACGCATTATTCCCTCATGAAAAAAAGTATTTGTTTTCTTATCAAAAGTTAGCCATCCATGATCCTCAACCCAAATTTCAGAACCGTCCTTTTTCCTCATTCTGTAAATCCCTGTTTCTTTCAAATTTTCCTGCAACACCACGCTTTCGCGATCGTCAACATGAAAATATAGCTGGGTTTTTATGTCAATGGCCATTAATTCTTCTTTACTATCGTAACCCAGCATATCAACCATAGCAGGGTTAACTTCCACAAATACCCCCCCTTCGGTACTTTTATATATGCCATCGGGTATTACTTCAACCAGGTTGCGGAGAAGTGCCTCATTTTTCTCTGCCCGGATTCGTTCTGTTTTTAACTCAGAATTTCGCTTTTGCAATTCTTGAGTTCGGAGATCTATCTTTTTCTCCAGTTCTTCATTTAATATTTTTAATTCATTTTGATAATAAATACGCTCTAGTTTTGCTGAAATAATCCCAATAAATTTTTCAAAAAGGGGTACTCTTTCCGCTATGTTTTGCTCATGACTAATATTAATGAATACGAAAAAACGGTTTTTGATAATTTCTGAATTAAATGGAATTATGACAGCATTTTCAGCTACAAAATCAGAGTTGGGATAAATAAAATCAAAACCTGATTCCATTTCATTTATGACACAAGTTTTTTTTGAGATGAGTTTTTTAACAAGGATTTCCGGAACTTTTATCTGAATATCTATTGTTTCTTCGTTACTGAATAATGCATAGCTGTTTTTGCAAATAAACTGCTTATCAATTAATTCGAATAAGCCCGAAAATTGAATATTTAACAAAATAGAGATGCTTTCTAATGTGTTTGTCAATAGTTTGTTAATGTCATCATCAACCGTTATTTTCTCAAAAGCCCTGTTCAACAGAAGGTTCTCTTCAGCTTTTGCTGATAAGGTTTCGTTTTCAAGTTCCAGAATCTGAATCTTTGACTCTAATTCAGTGATATATGTATCAAGGTTCGGGGTCATATTATCTTTTATAAAAATTCAAAATATGTGAGGCTGTTTCTTCAGGTTCATCCTCCTGTATGAAATGGCCTCCCGTTTCAATTTTAACCAATTGGCTACCGGGTATCTCAGCATGTAATTTATCTGAAATTGAAGCACTTAAATATACATCTGCTTCGCCTCTGATAATCAAAACCGGAATTTTCAATTGCCTGATTTCAGATTCGATCTCTGTTAAATTCTTATTGTCGAGACATTTGGCGAAATGCAAAAATCCTTTTCTCCCATTGGAATCCTTCATGGGTTTCCAAAAAAGATCCATCAGTTCATTCGTTAGTTTCGTTTTGTGGTACAAACCTCTTTTTACTATTATTTCAAACATGCCGAAATCGAGTGTCGCCATTGCAATTTGCCGAATGATAGGAGTTCGCATAGCTACTATTGGTTGTACAGGCCAGAAGTTATAGGCAACCGTATTTATAAGGGTTAAATCCTTAAGTAGTTCGGGATAGTTAACTGCGAAAATTTGTCCAATACCACCACCCACATCATGGCATATCATATGGAATTTATTAATTTCCAGTTTTTGACAAAAATCCTTAATCATGCGTGCCTGACGTTTCAATGAAAGATCTTCATTCAGAGGTTTATCAGAATCACCACATCCAAGTAAATCAATAAGAATGACATCGTAATTATTAAGGAAATAAGGAATTATTTTCCTCCAGATAAACGAATAGGTGGTAATCCCATGAACAAACACTATTGTTTCACCCTTGCCTTCCCTGAAATAGGTAATAGAATTCCCTTGTATTTCAATCGCACTGGCGGTATTGAAAATTTCCATTTTGCTATTTTATTAGTTGGATACGAAAATGAAATCTGCATCAAAGTTAATAAATTAATAATGTAAGATTATATTGATTAATCCGTCTTATAATCCAAATATCAAATGTCTTTTAAGATTTCGAAGAATTTAAAATGAAATAAGTATTTATTATCAAGGCCTCTTTCATTTTGTTTCACTTTTTCGTAAAATTGCATGTAATTATCATGTTATGAAGAAGAATCAAACAATTCTAATAGTTTTTATTAAAAACGTAGTGGTAGTGGTAGGCTCATTTTTAGGCGGATTCTACTTTACAAGTTTATTTCATGAACCCACTTCACTCGTGGGTGGACTGTGGGCTACAATTTCAGCTATAATTGTTCTTGAAGCCTCACACCCCGAAACATTTGCATCTGCAAAAAACAGGATTATTGGTACATTTATAGGTGCTGTATTAAGTGGTATTTACTTATTGATATTTCCGTTTACAGTTATTGGTTTTGCTGCTACTATTGGTGTAGGAGTAGTGGTGTGTCATCTTTTTAGTGTTCCTCAATCCATAAAGCTTACGGGTATAACAATTGCAGTCATCATGATCGTATCTACAATTACCCAGGAACTACACCCCGTTAAAAATGCGGGTCTTCGATTTGCTGAATCAGCTATCGGAGCTGGAATGGCATTACTAATTGCCTATGTAATATTTCATATTGAAAGGATTTTTTCTCGGAAAAAAGTATAATTAACCCCTAACTTATTTGTTTATCAACAAGGTAACTATTGAGCAAAAAATTGAACTAATTTTCAACAGCATACAAAATAACACTTGACAAAACTTTTTATATTTCCTACCTTAGTTGTCAGTTTAAAATAAGCGTTATACTTCGTTTTTAATAATTATTTGTAATAATCGCTCAATTTTGCACCTTATTTCTCTGAATATAAGAATAATACATAACAAAGACTTGACAAAGGGGCGTAAAAAGTGTATCTTTGCAAACTTTTTACCAAAAACTGATAAAAAATAACTTTTTCATAAAACATATACATGAAATTATCTCAATTTAAATTTGATTTACCAAGAGAACTAATTGCCGACCACCCACACAAAAACAGGGATGAAGCTAAAATGATGGTGGTTAACAGAAAAGATAAAACCATCGAGCATAAACGCTTTAAAGATGTGCTTGACTATTTTTCGGAAGGTGATGTTTTTGTTATTAACAATACGAGAGTTTTTCCTGCCAGATTACATGGCGAAAAAGAAAAAACCGGAGCAAAAATTGAAGTGTTTCTACTGCGCGAATTGAATCAGGAAAGTAGATTATGGGATGTGCTTGTAGATCCTGCTCGTAAAATTCGTATTGGTAACAAATTATATTTTGGTGAAGATGAATCACTTGTTGCTGAAGTTATCGATAATACAACATCCAGAGGTAGAACTCTGCGATTTTTATTTGATGGTTCTCACGACGAATTTAAGCAAACTCTCCAGGCTTTGGGTGAAACTCCCCTACCTAAAATTCATCAACGTCCGGTTGAAGAACTTGACGAAGAACGTTATCAAACAATTTATGCAAAGCACGAAGGAGCTATTGCAGCCCCAACTGCTGGTCTGCATTTTTCAAGAGAACTAATGAAGCGATTGGAGATTCAAGGAACCAAATTTGCAGAAATAACACTTCACACAGGTCTGGGAAACTTTAGAACAATAGAAGTTGAAGACCTTTCTAAACACAAGGTTGATTCAGAAGAGATGTTTATTAATCAGGAAAATGCTGATATAATTAACACAGCAAAGGAAAATAAGAAGAAAGTAATTTCTGTTGGAACAACAAGTATGAAGGCTCTTGAAACAGCTGTTTCTATTACCGGACAAATTAAGCCATATTCAGGCTGGACAAATAAGTTTATAAATCCACCATATACGTTTAGAACTGCCGATGCAATGATTACTAATTTCCACCTGCCAATGTCGCCAATGATGATGATGGTTAGTGCATTTATGGATCATGATTTTCTAAAAGAAGTATATGCTACCGCTATCAAGAAGAAATATAAGTTCTTCACCTATGGCGATGCAATGCTAATTATTTAATAGAAAAAGTTAATCAAAACATGTTTTGGATAAGGTAGAAAAGCATGTGCTAATAGTTGCTGGCGGGGATGGAACTCGAATGGGTAATAAATTGCCCAAACAATTCTGTAGTATCGCCGGCAAACCAATGCTGTTTCTCGCTTTTCAATCTTTCATGCATCTTCATGATGTGAAGTATACTCTTGTGTTGGGATCCAAGTATATAGAGTTCTGGCAAAACCTATGCAACAAAGAAGGGTTTAATATACCTCATGATATCGCCGTTGGAGGGCCAACTCGGTTTCATTCTGTTAAAAGTGGCTTGAAAAATATTTCATCGGGTTCGTTAGTATTAATTCATGATGCTGCCCGACCATTTGTATCCAAACAAACAATAAAAAATATTATTGAAATAGCTTCGGTAAAAGGAAATGCCATACCTGTAATTAATATAACAGATACCATTCGTAAGGTTGAGGGTGCATACAGCAATATTATTGATAGAAATAAATTAAGGGCTGTTCAAACACCACAGGGCTTTCATGCATCTTTAATAAAATCAGCATATAACCAGCCATATAATGAAACATTTACGGATGATGCTAATGTGCTGGAATCAACGGGGGTGAAAATAAATATTGTTGCTGGAAACGCAGAAAATATTAAAATATCAAACCCTATTGACCTTATTATTGCTGAAGGCATACACCGTCACCTTGCTCAATAAATAAATTTCTTGAAACGAAATTTCTTTATTACACCTCACCCAAAACTTTTAGAAAAAGTTTTGGCCTCTCCTCAGGAGAGTTGAAATAGGAACCCTAAGGCAAGCCTCGGGGAATTCTTCAAATTAACCAATCATTAATCAGCGTCGTAGTTTTCATTTTCTGAAAGATATTCAATATCAGAATACTCATCTTCATACTTCTCTTTAACATCTTCCCTTAGGATTCCGTCATCATCAAAGTCGTCATCGTTATCAACTATTTGTTCAGCTCTTCTTATCGACATTCGGACCATATATATCTTCTCAAAAGTTTCGAAAGGCAAAGCACTTACCAATTCACCCTTACTATTCCTAAATTCAATTAAGTGCTGGCTATATCCTTCGGGATAAACAAGTTTTATTTGCTCTTTTAATTCCTCACTCAATTTATCGTAATCCTGAATTACTCTTAATTTATTAACTTCCATAACATTAAATTTTAATCATTACCAATCAAGTAAATAAGCAAATATAAGGGGTGCAACAATTGTTGCATCCGATTCAATAATAAATTTAGGTGTGTCAATATCTAACTTGCCCCAAGTAATTTTTTCGTTAGGAACTGCACCTGAATATGAACCATAGCTGGTTGTAGAATCAGATATTTGACAAAAATAGCTCCACATTGGAGTATTCGTTCTTTCCAAATCCTGATACATCATTGGAACAACACATATTGGAAAATCACCTGCAATACCACCTCCTATTTGAAAGAAACCAATACCATTATCTTTGGTGTTTTCTGTATACCAATCAGCCAACCAGGTCATGTATTCAATCCCTGATTTCATTGTTGAAGGCTTTAATTCGCCCTTTATGCAATATGAGGCAAAAATATTACCCATAGTTGAGTCCTCCCATCCAGGAACAATAATGGGGAGATTCTTTTTAGCAGCAGCAAGCATCCAGCTATTCAATGGGTCTATTTCATAATACTGTTCCAGCACTCCCGAAAGAAGCATTTTATACATAAATTCATGCGGAAAATATCGTTCGCCTTTGTCCTCAGCATCTTTCCAGATATTGAAAACATGTGCTTGCAGCCTTCTAAAAGCTTCTTCTTCAGGGATACATGTATCGGTTACCCTATTTAGTCCCTTTTCCAATAATTCCCATTCCTGTTTTGGCGATAAATTGCGATATTCAGGAACACGCTTATAATGTGAATGAGCAACAAGATTCATAATATCTTCTTCCAGATTTGCTCCGGTACACGAAATAATCTGCACCTTGTCTTGTCGTATAATCTCTGCCAATGATTTGCCCAGTTCAGCTGTGCTCATCGCTCCCGCAAGAGTAATCATCATTTTGTTACCTAAAGCAAGTTGGTTTTCGAAACCCACAGCCGCATCAACCAAGGTAGCTGCATTAAAATGTTTGTAATGTTTGGTTACAAACTGTGAAATTGGTCCTTTACTATTCATTATTTAAATTTATAACTAAGCATACTATAATACAATTTTGCCACCAAAAATTCGGGTGCTTTGTTCCCCGCTATTGGTGCTAGCTCAACAATATCAAAACCCACAACATTTTTTTGATCAAATACTTTTTTTAAATAACTAATTGTAGTATTCCAATCTAATCCACCCGGCTCCGGTGTTCCTGTTGATGGCATTATTGAAGGATCAAGGGCATCGAGATCGAAAGTTATATATACGTTATCGCTCATTAGGTCTATTGACCTCTGCATCCATGTTTTTGATAAATAAATATCCTGCGCAAAATAACACTTTTCTTTATTTAGATATTGCTTTTCGCAGATATCCATACTACGAATACCCACTTGAATTAAATTTGCATTTTTACTTGCATCGTGCAAAGCACAAGCATGGTTAAACTTCGATCCTAAATAATCTTTGCGTAAATCGGCATGAGCATCAAGTTGAAGAATTGTAATATCAGGATATTTCTCACAGAAGGCTTTAATAACTCCAATGCTAATTGAATGTTCACCACCAAAAAAAGTTAAGAATTTATTAGTGTTTAATAATTCCTTTGTTCTGTTGTAAACAACTTCAAAAACTGATTCCGGTGTAGAGTCTTCCGTTATGTCGGGAAGAATATGAATTCCTTTTTTATAAACTTCTGTATCTGTTTCTATATTGTATAATTCCATGTTTTCAGAAGCTTCCAGAAAAGCACTAAATGCCTTATCAGCACCTTTTCCCCATGTACTCGTTCCGTCGTAGGGTATTGATTGCAATAATATTGCTGAATTATTATAATCAGCATACTGATCTTCTATTCCTGCAAAGTTTCCCATTTTCTAACTTTTGTAACCTAATATTTTAAACATCTCTTCCGCCGACTGCTCCTCTCTATAAACATAATCAATTATATTTCCTTTATCATCCCGGTCGATAATAACGTGTTTTGGCGAAGGAATAAGGCAATGCTTTATTCCACCATATCCACTAATTGCATCCTGATAAGCACCTGTATGGAAGAAGCCTAAATACAATGGCTCTTTATCATCATCAGAGTATTTTGGTAACAAAATTTCCTGATTTAAATCTTCAGAATTATAATAATCGGAATGGTCGCAACTTATGCCCCCGATATTAGCACGGTGGTATTCATTATCCCATTTATTAATCGGCAAAAGAATAAATTTTTCATGAATCGACCAAGCATCTGGTATTGTATTCATCAAGCTATTATTGATTATATACCACGATTCAGTATCATTCTGCTTTTTTTGTTCCAATACTTTAAAGATAATCGCTCCTGATTCACCCACCGTATACTTACCAAATTCAGTATAAATATCTGGTTCAATTACATTTTCTTTTACGCAATTTTCTTTAATATTTTTGATTATTTCATTAATCATGTATTCATAATTATACTCAAAACCAAGATGATTACGTATTGGAAACCCACCACCAAGATTAAAGGAATCTAAACTTGTACAATCTTTTTTTAGATCGATATACAATTTAAGGGCTTTTTGAAACTCGCCCCAATAATACAATGTGTCTTTGATGCCTGAATCAACAAAAAAATGAAGCATTTTAAGCTCAATATTTTCATTGTTTTTAATGCTGCTATTAAAAAAGTCAAGCATCTCGGTATGCCGGATTCCAAGGCGTGATGTATAATATGCTGACTGAGCCTCTTCATTAACAGCCATGCGCAAACCTATTTTGATTTTCCTATTGCCTGATAACAATTGAATTCGTTCAAGTTCATTAATACTATCGAGTATAATGGTTGAGTTTTTAAACCCGGCATCTTGTATAAGAAGTATTTTCTTTATATAATCATCGGTTTTATAACCATTGTGTAGTATAATCCTGCCTTTGTCTATTTTTTTTTCCTTGTAAAGATTCAATATCAAGTCAATATCAAAAGAAGAAGAGGTTTCGAGATTCACTTTATGCTTTAAGGCTTCACTAATTACATGATGAAAGTGATTACATTTTGTACAATAGCAATTAAAATATTTCCCCTGGTAACCATTGTTTTTGATCGCTCGGTTAAAAAGGTTTCTGGCTTTTTTAATTTGGTCGCCTATCTTTGGTAGATATATAAACCGAAATGGAGTTCCATGCTTCTCAATCAAATGCTTCAGCGACACCCCATGAAAGGTTAAATAACCATCTCTTAAATCAAAACCTTCTTGGGGAAAGTAATAACTTTGTTCTATCAAATCAAAATAAGTGTTTTTCATCTACGTTTTCATTATTTGTGGTTTAAATGATCGCCAACAGCAATATTACAAAGAACGCCGATGGAAGGAATGAACAAAATCTACAACCCAACTGCTTAATATCTTTGATGACAAATTTATAAAAGTTCTAATATAACAATGCTTTTTATGAAAATTTTATTTTTCTCATAACACACTGTATATCTATTTTATACAAAGAATTCCCACAAGATCAGTAAGACTTAAAATACATATAACAGATTATTTCAATTCTCCTCTGCCTTTCCATTCAAACTTAAACGCAAATGATGAAAATGCTGCCAAAACAATATAAATAGGATAAACAAACTCCATAAAGAAAAACAAAGGTTTTAGATTAGCTTTGCTTGAAAATGTGAGAAACCTGAAAACTAGAGGCATATCGATAAAAAACTTGGTAATAATAATCAGGATATAAATTGGTAATAACCAAGTGTACAACAAACTGCCCACTAACATTAGAAAAAGAATTGTATTAAACAAAAAAACAGTTAAGGAAACAATTATTGGCCACGCTAACTGATAACCCGTAGCCTTTGATGCCCATCTCATCCTTTGTTTTAAAAATTCTTTAATTCCAATAGGGGCATTTGTTGAAACAATCGCCTCTTCATTAAGCAGAAATCCTACTGACTGCGAACCATATTTTGCTACAACATGGTGAATAAGAAAAACATCATCGCCTGATGTAAATTTTTTCCCACTCTTTTCATTACTTAAAAATACTTCCCGCTCAAAAGCAAGGTTGGCACCATTGCCCATTAATGGCAAACCAATACCCACCGAACCCGCTCCAGCTGCAACCAGACTGACAAAATCCAGTGCAAATAATTTTTGTATTATCGATTTTTCATTTTCATAAACAACCGGACCAAGTATTATTTTTTGTCCACTAGAATTATACTGATGAACGATGCTTGTTATCCATCCTGTTTTTATACTGCAGTCACCATCTGTTGTGATTATTAACTTTGCGGATGACTTTGCTATACCCTCTTTCAAGGCACTTTTTTTGCCTTCTCCCTTGGCAGATATAACAACTATCTGTTTACCTGAAATATCTTTAATTGATTGTTCAACTATCTCAACTGTATTATCTGTTGAGTGATCATCAACAATAATTAAATCATATAAATTAGGGTCGTAATTTTGATTGATTAGTTGGTTAATTAGTTTCTGAATGTTAGTGCTTTCATTTCTTACAGCAACCACAATGCTAACCAGTACTTCATCATTATGTTCATATATAGCTGAACCAGCTGATAGTTTTAACCAGCCATAAGAAATCATCCCAATAACTATGAGATATGCTATTGTAACTACAAATACAATCCAAATGATTGAGCTAACTATCATTGTTTTTTCTAAAAAACTTTAAACTAAAAACAAATAATGCTCCCACAACAGCCGGAATAACCAAGTTAAACAACCACAATAACGAAGAGGTACTTACAACCGATACCGCCAATTCAGTATTCCATAAACCTTGAATTTCTAAATGGTGTTGAAAAACATATAAACTTACCGAACCTCTTACCCCTATTTCCGTTAATGCAATTGTTGGAATTATTGTCATTAAAAAATAAATAATAGCAATTAGCATCATTGCCTCAAAATAATCAATGCCAACATTAAATAATCTTAATAAAAGAAAAAACTGGAATGAAAAAACTGCATATCTAAGAAGACTTAATACAAGAACATTCAATAATTCTCTCTGGTTATACCACGAAAATACTTCCGCGTACTTCTCAATTTTATTGTAATATTTCCCGCTTATTCTTTGGAGGATAATCGAAAAAACAGAAAAATTTAGATAGGCTAGTACCATTGTGGTAGCAGCCGTTATGGTAACCATAATAAAACCTATGTACATCCAAAAATTTAATCTAACTCCAATATCAAAGTACTCGGGAAAATAAAAAATAGATGCAATCAACCCTAGTATCAACGTTGTTAATAATTGTGCAAAGCTCCCTAATATAGTTGATAATACCGCCTGAATTCTATCAGCTTTTTGAAGAATAAATACACGTCCAAGGTAATCTCCAACTCGGTTTGGCATAATCATACTCACCGATATGCCTGCAAAAACTGCTTTTATAGAATTCCAGAGTGATACTTTTTCTATCTTACTAATTAAATACTTCCACTTAATGCTTTCAATTAATATGTTAACTGGTAATAACATCAAAACTGTAATTAATATAAAATCAGACCAAAATCCAGATGCTATACTTTTGAAGTCGTTTAGTAACAAACTCAGGTCTTCCCTATAAAATAGCTGATCATACAGAAATACAATAGTGATAACTACAACCAACAACCTTATGAGGATATTCCCTGCCTTCCGGGGGGTGAGGTGTTTTTTGCGTAGTTTTGTTTTCATTTACTATAACCAGTTAAAAATTTGGAACGAATAATATTAGGCATCGACCCGGGAACAAACATTATGGGTTATGGATTGATCCATCAAAGTGGAAATACAATTCGTTTAATCACAATGGGTATTCTAAAATTAGGGAGTTATGATAACCATGCGCTAAAATTAAAAAAGATTTTTGAACGCACCCTAGGAATAATAGAAGAATATAATCCTGATGAAATGGCGCTGGAAGCTCCATTTTTTGGTAAAAATGTGCAGTCGATGTTAAAACTTGGTAGAGCACAAGGGGTTGCAATGGCTGCCGGATTGTATAAAGACATTCCAATTTTTGAGTATTCTCCGAAAAAAATAAAACAATCAATTACCGGAAATGGTAATGCTTCAAAGGAGCAGGTTGCAGCAATGTTAAGCAATATTGTGCAAATAGATGAGTCACCGAAATATTTGGATGCAACAGATGGTTTAGCCGCAGCTGTTTGTCATTATTTCCAAGGCTCAGGAATTAAAACAAATACCAGCTACTCAGGTTGGAAAAGCTTCCTGCAAGATAATCCCGATCGACAAAAAAAGTAATTATTTAGATTTGTATATTAATGACATATAATAAAAATAATCCTCAACAGTATTTCGAAAAACAAAAGGAAAAGTATACCAAATCCCTATCAGATGTACTATTGCAGATAAAAAAGATTTCCTTTGCACGTATATCGGTTTTCCTAATAACTGTTATTGGAATATATCTAGCTGTTGCATACGGCCAGCAAACAATAGCATTATTATTTATTTCGGGGGTTGCTCTGTTTATATATTTAGTATACATCCACATAGGATTGGAGAAAAAGAAAATATGGTATGGAACTTTAGTTGATATAAATCGAGATGAGTTAAGATTACTTGATGGACAAACTGAAGGAATGCCAACAGGGAAAGAATTTCTTAGCTCGTCTCACCCCTACAATGAGGACCTTGATGTGTTTGGTGAGAAGTCCCTTTTTCAGTTAATTAACAGAACCACTACAACAACCGGAAAAATAATGCTTGCCAATAGGTTAAACAACCTTATCGATGATATTCCTTCACTCAAATCCCGACAGGAAGCAATATCAGAACTGAGTAGCAAACCCAACTGGCGACAAAATTTTCAGGCAGCAGGCAAAATTTTTAAGGAATCTCAAACTGATCAGGCAAATTTATTAAAATGGGCAAAAAGCTCAAACAATATATTCAACACTTTCTTTTACCGTACAATGCTGATTATTAACCCAATATTAGGATTTGGGATATTAACACTTATTGAATTAAATATACTAACCATATCATCATTCTTTATGTTTTTAATTATTCCGTTATTTCTGGTTGGAACAAAACTAGGTGTTATAAATAAAATTCATAATGATGTAAGTAAGAAGTCGGGGTTATTGTTAAAATATGCAGAGTTATTTTCAATGATAACAAGGGAGGAATTCGATTCGGAATTATTAAGTAATATAAAAGATAAAATCATAGGTGAAAAAACAGCAAATATTGCCGTTAAGAAGATTGCTAAGATTATGAAATCGATGGATTACCGGTTGAATATGCTTGTGGGAATATTTTTAAATGTTTTCTTTCTATGGGATATTATGCAGGCTATTAAAATTGAGGTTTGGAAAAAGCAATATGCACAATATTTAGAAATTTGGTTTGATCAACTATCAACAATGGATGAGTTACAATCATTTGCCGCGTTTAATTTCAATTTTCCAGATTCAATTTTTCCAGATTTTTGTGATGGGGAATTTAAAATAGTTGCTTCAAGTGTTAAGCACCCCTTTATATCCAAAAAAGTGAGTGTTGGCAACGATATAAATTTTGATGGATGGAAACAGTATCAGGTAATTACAGGAGCTAATATGGCTGGTAAAAGTACATATTTGCGCACCGTAGGGGTTAACATTGTTTTGGCTCTTACCGGATCATCTGTTCTCGCCAATAAGTTTTGTATTAGGCCCGTTAACCTTTTCACCGGAATAAAAACTACTGATTCGTTACAGGATGGGGAATCATACTTTTTTGCAGAATTAAAACGACTAAAAGAGCTTATTGATAAACTCGATGATGGTGAAAAACTATTTGTTATACTTGATGAAGTACTCAGGGGAACTAATTCTGCTGACAAGCAAAAAGGGTCTATGGCATTAATTACACAATTGATAAATCTGAATTCATCCGGTATGATCGCAACTCATGATTTAACTCTGGGAAGCCTTGCAGATGAATTCCCTAAAAATATAATTAATAAACGTTTTGAAGTGGAAATAGCCAATAACGAACTAGTATTTGATTATACCCTGAAAGAAGGTATTTCACAGAACCTTAACGCTACATTTTTAATGAAAAAAATGGGGATAACCGTTTAGTCGTCGGTAATCAAAATATGCCGAATTAGGTATCTATTAAAAAATTTATAACTTTATATTTCGATATTCTGAAATTTGATTGAAAAATTACCCGATTTGAGCAATCTTAACATACGAAATCATATGTATATTTCGTTTGTAAGTATTAAGGATTGTGAGTAAATTTGCAAAAAGAAAGAGCTAGATATGGAAGACCAGAATTTAATTAATCCAAAGCAAAATAGAGGCGGCTCCAATTTATGGATGTATATTGTAATTGTTATAATGGCACTGAGTATAATTGGTGTTTCGTTATGGTTACTGTCTGTAAAAAGCACTATGAATGAACTCCTTGCAGAAAAGGAAGTTCAAAAACTAGAATTGGAGCAAGAGCTGCAAACCTTAATTAATGAACACGAGGATATCAAAAAAGCTTACGGAGATATCAGCGATTCTTTAATTGTTATGGATAGTGTTATTCAGGCAAACGCCATTGAGATTAAAAAAATGCTCAATTTTAAATGGGAATATTACAAGATTAAGAAAAAAATGTCACGACTTCAGGTAATTGCACAGGGTTATGTTAGGCAAATGGATTCGATAGTTACAATAAATCATGATCTTACCGAAGAAAACATCCAGATAAAAGAAGAGATAAAAATTGAAAAAAGGAAGTATCGCCAACTTGAAGAGCAAACCGTGGTTCTTACAGGCAAAGTTGATGAGGCCTCTGTTTTAAACATTTATAATCTCAAAAGTACTGGTATTCATGAAAAAGGTGGTAGTAAAGAGATAGAAACCGACAAAATACGTCGGGTAAATTTAATTAAAGTTTGTTTTACCCTTGGTGAAAATTCAATTGTTGAAGCCGGTAAAAAAATTATTTATGTTCGAATAGCTGAGCCGGGCAAAGAAATTCTAGTTAAGGGACGAGGAGAAGAATATTCTTTTAATTTCAATGGCGAAATTCTTCAATACTCAATAATGGAAGAGGTAGATTATGAAAATAGTGCTATCGATATGTGTATCAGATGGCATAAACGTGACACAAAAGAGCTCGCCCCTGGTATGTATCATGTGGATATTTTCGAAGGAAACAACAATATTGGACACACAACTTTTACTCTGAGGTAGATTGCAATTGATAGTATAGCTCTTATTCGTAAATAACTATAGTTGCCTTATAAGGTAGAGTTATTTGAACCATATTCAGGAATATAAGGTTTGCCATGCTATTCTGATTTTTTTACAATAAGTCCAACTTCTATTATACCGGGAATTTCCATCTTATTCATTTTATTTTCAACTCTAACTTTGCAAATTCCACTTTCGTTGAATACCATATTATTTCTTATTGGTAATTCAATATCCCAAAGTTCACCCATGCCATCTCCCTTCCAATCAAAGTCAGTACCCTTCAACTGATAATGGTAATCTCTTGATCGCATTTCTCCGTCAGGAGTAAAAAACGTAATATTTACATCGATGAAACTGTACGGAAAATTTGTATGATGACGAAGAGCCAGGTAAAAATCGAGGGGCTGTTTCTTATCAACAGGAAATTCAAAATCCAGCATATCAAGCCTGTTCCAGCTTAGGTCATCAAACTTATTATACTCTTTATGTATAGTATTCCTATCACAACCCGCTACCAGCAAACTGATCATTATTGTAATTATTAAATATTTCATAATATCAATATTTTGACTACAAATATAGTTGAGATTAATCTACAAAGAACTTACTTTTGCATAATGAGTAAAACTGGAAAAAAGAAATATTACGTAGTTTGGAGGGGAATTAAACCAGGTATTTACAATTCATGGGATGAATGCAAAAAACAGGTTGAAGGATTTGAAGGTGCACAATATAAATCATTCACTGATGAAGATGAAGCCAAGAGGTCATTCGATGGTTCATATTGGGAAATTACTCAACTTAAGGGAAAGAAGAATCTCCAGGAGCTTACCACAAAAGAAAAACCAATCTTGAATAGCATTAGTGTTGACGCAGCATGTTCAGGAAATCCCGGTACTTTGGAGTTTAGAGGTGTGTTTACTGATACTGAAACCGAACTCTTTAAACGAGGTCCATATGAAATGGGGACTGTGAATATTGGTGAGTTTCTAGCCATAATACTTGCTCTGGCCTGGCTTAAAAAACACAAACTAAATTACCCGATTTACTCCGACTCGAAAACAGCTATTGCGTGGATAAGAAACAAACGGGTTAATACCAGGCTTGAGCGAACAGCAAAAAATGTTGAAATATTTCAAGCCCTGGATAATGGAGTGGCCTGGCTAAAGAAAAATCCGGTTACAGTAAAAATCCTCAAATGGGAAACAAAAATCTGGGGAGAAATTCCTGCAGATTATGGTAGAAAATAGTCATCTAAGGGCATGGTCCATTTTCGCAACAAGGCCCAAAATGACATTCAAAAAAAGTTGCAACTACATTTATAAAAATCAGTAATACACTCAAGTAAAAGGTGAATTTCTCGTAAGTAAACGGCTTTCTCTCTGTTTCCTTCTTATCATCTTTAATAAAGAATAAAAATACTACCTAACCAACTATACTTGCTATATAAATTACAACAGCCCAGGAGTATAAATGCATCCCTAATACTGCAGTACCATATCCTGATGGCTCGCCAGCTATGGGACAAATGTGCAATAATATCTGGCGTATCGAAAAAGCAGACCCTACCAATGCAGATAGTATTACAATGCCAAAATGCTCCTTCTTAAGGCCGAAATAAGTGTTTAAACTAAGGCCGAAGATAACACCTATCATTCCTATTCTCTGCAATAAGCATAGAGGGCATGGGTTTTCACCCAGTCCAAATTGAAAATAAAATGCACCTATCAAAACAGATGATACAAGCAACATTGCTGTACTATTCGCTATATAAAGTCCCTTCATATTCATATTAAAAGTTTAGATTTAATGTGGAATTTGCATGATAAAAGAACATTAACACGCTCAATACAGTTACCGCAACAAAAAAAGTATAGGCAAGTTTTTTCTTTCTTTTCAAGACGAAAATGAAAACTAGCAGGTAAAATAAAAATAGAAAAGCCATAATTTTCTTTGATTTTTTTTAGCAAATTTAACAGAAGAAAACTACAATACAAATTATCAACAGAAAAGGCTGATGTTTTTACATGGGATATATCTTATTTTCAGCTATATAAACAAGAACTTTTTCCAAATTGATCTCTTTCTCTATGGAATCTAGTACTAACGAAGCCTGTTTTGGAACATGATAATCCATATCAACTCCTGGCAGATATTTCAATTTTCCTTCATCAGCTTTTGCATAAATACTATACTGATCATTTTTTCGACAAAAATCAATATCGGCATCCATGTAAATCAAACTGAAATTTTCAATTCCAATAATTTCTTTCACCTGATCCCTTATGGATTCGTCAGGAGATAAGAAGGAACAAATAACCAAAACACCCTGGTCGTTCATAAGTTTGCATAAATGTGCCACACGCCTCATATGCTCAGCTCTATCGGTTGGAGAAAAATCCAATTCACGCGATAATCCAAACCTTACCGACTTACCATCCAACAACATTACCTTTGCTCCCATGTCGAACAAACTGCGTTGCAAAGTATAAGCAAGCTCATTTTTTCCTGAACCATGTAGACCTGTAATCCAAATTGTTGAGCCTTTTTGCTGATAACTGTTTTCGAATTCTGATTTTGATATCAGACCAACACCATTGGCTATTTTTTCCTTGTCAACATCCACTATCCTACTGGGAAGCTCATCGCTACTAAGCTTGTCGATAATCATACCAACGGCAACAGTATTGTGGGTTACCGGGTCGATAAAAATAAACGATCCTGTTTGTCGGTTTTTCTTATAGGCATCAAAATATAAAGGTTTAACTGTAGTTATCACTACTCGTCCAATTTCATTCAAACCAAAATTTGAAGGATCCTTTTTTTCTAGCGTATTAATATCTACCAAATGTCGAACTAAATCAATTCGGGCTTTAGTAGATTGGGAAGTATGCTTGATAAAAAATTGTGTTCCTTGTTTCATTGGCTCCTCATCCATCCATACAAGCATTGCCTCAAAATGCCGTTCCATTTTTGGTAAATTATTTGGATGAACAAGCATATCTCCTCTGGAAACATCTATTTCATCTTCCAAAGTAATTGTAACTGACTGTGGGGGAAATGCGTAATCAGGGTTACCATCATATGTAATTATTTCTTTAACTTTAGATGTTTTTCGGGATGGGAGTACCATTATTTCATCTCCTTTACGAATAATCCCTGAGGCAACTTCACCTGCGAAACCACGATAATCAAGACCTGGTCTCACAACATATTGTACAGGATATCGTAAATCAGTGAAGTTACGGTCGCTCGTAATATGGACAGATTCAAGAAATTCGAGCACACTCTTTCCATGATACCAAGGCATATTATCCGATAGGTCAACAACATTGTCACCCTTTAAGGCGGATATGGGGAAAAATCGAACATCGGGAATTGCAAGCGGAGTTACGAATTCTCTATAATCCCTGCAAATATTATCGTATACCTCCTGGCTATAATCCATTAAGTCCATTTTGTTAACCGCAAGAACAACGTGTTTTATGCCCAACAGTGATACCAAAAATGTATGCCTCCGTGTTTGAGTTATCACACCCTTACGAGCATCGATAAGGATTATGGCGAGATTAGCTGTTGATGCTCCGGTAACCATATTTCGGGTATATTGCTCGTGTCCGGGAGTATCAGCAATAATAAATTTACGTTTCGCCGTTGAGAAATATCTATATGCAACATCAATGGTGATTCCTTGTTCACGCTCTGCTTTTAATCCATCAAGCAATAAAGCATAATCAATATCACCACCGGCATGCCCTTCACGTTTGCTGTCACGTTTTAGAGCAACAAGCTGATCTTCATAAAGTTTTTTACTGTCAAAAAGAAGTCTTCCAATAAGTGTTGATTTACCGTCATCAACGGAACCTGCTGATAATAATCTTAATAAATCCTTTTTTTGATCCTGATCGAGAAATTCTTTTATATCCATGGTTCTTAAATATCAATATTCATTTTACAAATAGCAAATAATCACAAAATCCAAAAAATGAAAAATTGTAATTATATTAATGTTGTGTGACCTTAAAAATAACCTTCTCTCTTTTTCTGTTCCATACTAGCTTCCTGATCGAAATCGATTACCCTTGTGGTTCGCTCACTTACGGTTACCGTCATCATCTCCTCCACAATTTTCTCAATGGTGTCAGCCTCCGACTCAATTGCACCGGTAAGTGGATAACACCCGAGGGTTCTAAACCTAACCATTTTCATTTTAGCTTTGTCTCGAAGTTCTTTCGGCATTCTATCGTCATCAACAAGAATAAGACTACCATCTACTTCAACAATGGGACGCATTTTTGCATAATATAATGGAACTATGGGAATCTTTTCAAGTCTTATGTATTGCCATATGTCGAGTTCAGTCCAATTGGAGATGGGGAAAACCCTTATGGACTCACCTTTATGGACTTTTGCATTGAAGATATTCCAAAGCTCAGGTCGCTGATTTTTTGGATCCCATTGATGAAACTTATCTCTAAAAGAATATATCCTTTCTTTTGCTCTCGATTTTTCTTCATCTCGTCGAGCCCCACCAAAGGCTGCATCAAATTTATATTTTTCAAGTCCAGCTAACAAAGCCTGTGTTTTCATTACGTCGGTATGAACTTTGCTTCCATGTGTATAAGGACCTATTCCTGACTCAAACCCTTCTTTATTATAATGTACTATCAAGTTCCAGCCATTATCCTTGGTGTACTCTTCACGAAAATCAATCATCTCACCAAATTTCCATTTTGAATCTATGTGCATTAATGGAAACGGAACCTTGCCGGGATAAAAAGCTTTTTCGGCAAGCCTGACCATTACCGAAGAGTCTTTACCAATGGAATAAAGCATTACGGGGTTCTCAAATTCAGCGGCAACTTCACGGATAATGTGAATCGATTCGGCCTCAAGTTCTCGTAAATTATTAATAGAATATGAAGGAGATTTCATTTTGAAATTATTTAGCTGGTAAAAATACTACAATGCCACAAACAAGCATATAGATATTATGGAATACTAATATTACAGTTATCCTTTTTGAAAAAGGTAATTTTGGGAATCTTATATTTTCTTTAATTTACTTTTGGGGATGTATATAAGTAACGAGCTGCCAATAGCTTCTATTTCAACCTTAAGTCTGTTTTTTCCATTAACCTCGATTAACTCTCCCTTCAGTCCAACCAGACTTCCGGATATTACCTCAACTTTTTGTCCCTTTTCCCATTTTGCCGTATCAATTTTTTCAGGATCCGTTTCCTCCAAATAATACTTGATTGCGAGGATTTGTTCATCAGGAATTGGAACAGCCTTTCCTTCAAATGAAATATATTTTACAACACCTTGAGTTTGTGTTACGTTAAAATAATCGTTTTGCTCGATACACACAAAAATATATGATCTAAAAAGAGGTTCCTCAACCCATTTTTTCCTGTCACTCCATTGCTTAAGTCGCTTAACTAAAGGAAGATAATTATCAATTCCTTCATAAGTTAATTCCAGAGCAACTTTTTTCTCTGTTCTCGACTTAACATAAATAGCATACCAGATTTTAGTAGATTGGCTCATTTTTTAAAAAATGGGTGCGATTCGGTTGGATTTGTCGTAAGTTTTTGATTTCGTATAAGATGTGCTATTTCAATACTATTTCTAGCATCTTCCATTCCAAAACCATTCCCGTCAAGTATGTTTTTGTAACTTTCTGTATGAAGATCGGTAAATCCACCACTGAATTCAAACTCTTCTCCATCAACGGTTATTGACCTATATGTTGTTTGATTATTATCAATTGCGACCATGGGGAGTTCATTTTTATCAATGCTCAAATGCCAACGCACATTAGCATTTTTTAACTGTAGTAATCCAGAGGCTTTATCGGGCTTTAGTTGATGTAGTGAATTACTAATTAGATCTCCAAAAATCCATCCTAACATATCGAAAAAATGAATCCCAATATTTGTAACAACACCCCCTGATTTGGATATCTCACCTTTCCATGAATAGTGATACCATTTTCCACGTGAAGTAATATATGTTAAGTCAATATCATGAATGATATCTTTGGGAAGATTATCTATTTTTTTCTTAAGATCAATAATCGAACTATGATGCCTTAATTGGAGAATGTTGTAGATCTTTTTCCCTGTTTCCTTTTCTATTTCTAGTAACCCATCCAAATTCCAGGGATTCAGTACCAATGGCTTCTCACAAATGGCATCAGCATCATTTCTAAGTGCCATACGGATATGTGCATCATGCAGATAGTTTGGCGAACAGATACTTACATAATCAACTTTGTTACTTCCTGAGCGTCGTAATTTGTCCATATGACGATCAAAACGTTCCGGTTCAATAAAGAAGTCTGCATTTGGGAAAAAACTGTCAATAATACCAACACTGTCCATTGGGTCTAAGGCAGCAATTAGCAGGTTACCTGTTTCCCTAATTGCTTTCATGTGCCGAGGGGCAATGTAGCCAGCGGCACCAATTAAAGCAAAGTTTTTTACATTAGTGTTCATTGACTAAAATTCAGGTGTAGATCAGGGTACTATACTTTGATAAAAAGCCTTTTTGCAAATGATTTCTTTTTATCCGGTTTGTCATCAGTATAATAACCGTAGCCATAACCGTAGCCATAACCATAGCCATAACCATAGCCGTAACCGTAGCCGTAACCGTAGCCGTAACCATAACCATAACCTCCACCACTTAGTTTTATATCGTTAATAACAATACCCATTTTCATTCCTCTGTCTTCAATATCTTTAATGATAGAAGCAAATACTCTTTTATTGGTAAAAGCCTGTCGAACAAGGAATATATTTATATCGGTGTGCTCCATCAACAAATATGCATCTGTAACCAAGCCAACAGGAGGCGTATCAATAATGATATAATCGTAACGCTCTCTAAGTTCTCTGAATAATTCATTATTCCTTTCAGATGCGATAAGCTCAGCCGGGTTTGGAGGAATAGGACCTGCCATTATAATATCCAAATATTCACTTTTGCCTGATGGCTGAATAATATCATCAAGTGTGGCTTTGTTTATTAAATAAGTTGTAAGTCCTACATTATTGCTCAATCCAAAATCCTGATAAATTTTAGGTTTACGAAGGTCGAACCCAAGTAGTACTGTTTTTTTACCATATTGAGCATAAATACTTGCCATGTTGATCGAAACATATGTTTTACCGGCACTTACCATGTCGGCGGTAACCATAACGGTAACTTTATCTTTCCCTTTAGCCAAATACTGCATATTGGTTCGTAGTGACCTAAAAGCCTCAGAAATACTTGATTTTGGTGACTCAAGCACAACTAATTGACTATCCTTGTCTGAATGAAGAAGCTGACCAATAATAGGAAACTTAGTGGCATTTTCAACATCTTTCTTTTCAATTATAGAGTCGTTTAAGTAATCTTTACCCAGTATATAAACTACCGGGAAAACAAACCCGAGTATTAATGCGATCATATAATTTAACGACTTTTTAGGAAAAACTGGGGCACCAGCCAAGTCATCCCTGGCAACATCAATAACCTCATTGTCGGGCAAGTTTGAAGCTTTGGTAATTTGTGCTTCCGAGCGCTTCTCAAGCAAATAAGTGTAAATATTATTTGCAATATCAAACTGCCGTTGAAAATTAATTAATTCGCGCTGTGTAACTGGTAAAAAGCTTGCCCTTTTTGTAATTTTTTCGATGCGACTATTAATATCGGTCAGCATTTCATCAGAATTATCAATAATATTACCAATGTTACCAAGTATTGCACTTTGAGTGCTTCTGATTTGAGTATTAATACTTATTATTGAAGGACTTTTTTCTGTTGAATACAATAAGGTTTCTGCCTTTTTGCTGAAGAGTTCAATAAGTTGACCAACCAGAGCATTTAGCACAGGGTCTTCAATTCCCATAGCTGATGGAGCAACAAGCTGATCTATCTTTTCAGAATTCTTCTCAATATAGTTCTTAAGGTTATTATAATATCTCGATTTTACTTCAAGCACAGCTTTTTCTTTCTGAAGATCTTGAATATATTCAAAAACCTGTTGAGCCTGAAAACTCATATCCATAACCTCATTAGCTGATTGAAACGTTTGAAGATCATTTTCTGCAGCAGTTAATGTATCTGCAATAACCCCCAATTGATTATCAATAAATCGTATAGTATTTGAAGCTATTTGATTTTTTTGATCAAGACTACGCTGAAGATAAACTGTAGTTAACGTATTAAGGAAATTAACCGCTTTTTTTGTATTGTTATTTTTAAGTTTTATTTCAAGTATCGACGCTTCTCTGTTTATCGGTTCTATTTCAAAGCCCCTAAAAGCAGCTGTTAAGCTCAGGTAATCATTTAATATAAAATAATAAGAGGCATCCAAATCACGCTCCAGTTCAAATTTATCTGTTAATATTATTTTAAATGAAACATATTCATTTTCAACAAATTCGCCAAACCGGTATGTTTCATCCCATTTTACTTTTTCCAATTCCGAATCATCCCACTTGGATTTGGCAAAATTATACTTCTTAATTAGTTCACCTTCGGCCTCAATTGTGTATTCACTGCTATTTAAAAATTTTATGTTAAATTTTAATCCAACAGCCTGCGCCACACTAGTGTCCATAATAACCTCAAATGGAGCTGTTTGATACATTTCTTTATTTATCAAACCGTCATCTGAAAAATATGCTATTTCAAAATCAAGTTCATGAATAGCACGATAGGATAATGAAAAAGAGGTTAAAATTCCTATTTCATTTTCAACATTTTGCTGATTGTTACTAAGCCCAAGCCCTCCCAGCATTGCTGATGGGTCCATTGAGCCTTTATCATCCTTTACAAGTACGGTTGTGTTAACCTCGTAAACAGGGGTGGTATATTTGTTGAAAAGAAATGCCACTACAATTGCCACAAAAACAGTGAGGGCAAATAAATACCAATATCTTACAAACTTAAAAAACAGAGCTTTTATATCAATGCTTTCTTCATGCTGTTGAATTCCTTCAAAATTTTCGATGGCCATTATTTATTATTTTTGTATGTAAGAAAGGATTAAGACTGTGGAGGAAATGAATCCAAAAATAACACCATATGGGAAGTTAGCAAATGTAAACTGCTTTCCTTTAACCGGCTGAACATAAAGAATATCATTGGGTTTCAAATAAAAATAATTTGACTGTAATAAATCTCTTTTTGTCATATCTACATAAACTACTTCAGAGCCTGATTTAGTTTGCCTGATGATTGCAACCCTATTTCTGTTGGCAAAATCAGTTAAATCACTTGCCATGGATACCGCTTCAAATATATTAATATTATCCTGATAAATTTTATATTGCCCCGGCCGATTTACTTCACCAAGCATAGTAATATTATAATTTACAAGTTTAACAATTACGATAAACTCCTTCATGTAAGTCGTCAACCTCCCTGTAATTTCGTCCTTTATTTCCTCAGTACTGAGGTTTTTAACCATAATTTCACCAATCATTGGAAAATCGAGGATTCCAGCTTCGGAAACAGTATAACTGTTGAGATATACTGATGCGTCATTATTAATATTTTGAGAGCCTCCGGAAGTTAGTGGATTCAATAAAAAAGTCGTTTTTTCATCAGGTGTAACAACGCGTATATAAAGATTGTCGCCAGATTGAACCTTATATTCAATCTTTCGTTCATTTTTAAAGGTAGTCAATGTGTCGGTTTCGTTTTGCACTTGCAAATACAACATTTTTTTTTGTGGTATGCAGGAAGTAAACATCAGTGACAGGATACTTACCAACATCACCAACTTAAATGTACTAACTAAATATTTTTTCATCAATAAATCTCTGTTTAGATTATCTATTTGTATTAGTTCGTTTTTGGTATGGTCGGTGCAAATCTACAGTTTTTTTAAGAATGTATAAAAAAAGAAGAAATATATGACATAATTAATTACCCCTATACACATTTATTATAAATACTTACCTTTGGTAATCCTATATTTTTACAAAAAGTGACTCCCATGAATAGAGTTTTATCAATAATAATAATTTTCGCGTTAGCCTTAAATTGCCATGGACAAAGTAATGCAATTGATAAATTTGGTCACGCTATCCCTTCTGTTTACTCTGGAATATTGCCAGATGAAAATGGAGAACTATACTTTATATCTGTGAAAACAGGCGATACTTCATGGATGAAGAATAAGGAAACCTTCTATACATTAGATAGAATCCGTATTGAACCTGAAGGAACAGCTAAAGGGTTGTTTTTTGATTTTAAGAACAACGATTTTTATGGCTCACTTTATTATGGTTTATATCCTAACGACAATGCCAAGTATTCTCAACCGGTATATTTTAAGCAGAATTCGAAAATCATTGGAGGAAAAGCAGAAATCGATATTAGTGAACTGAGTGGGAAATATGATATTGCAGGATGGGAAACCGAAGGTACAGCACGGGTTGGTTATAGAATTGCTGACAATTATGGCAAAATTATATATGATGGGGTTATAGATATTGTTGGAGTTTCTCCCTTTGTTGTTGGCACTTCAATTATAGCAGGGCCATATATTAATAATGTAACTGATAGTTCGGTTGTGATTACATTTGAAACAAACAAGAGCTGCAACCCCTCAATTATTGTTGATGAAAAAAATTACTTTGATCAGGAATTAACCGAAGAAGGATTACAACATGAAATAATAATTAATAAACTGAACCCAAATATCGAGTATGATTATACAGTAAACTATGGGGATAATCAGTTAACCTATAGCTTCAAAACGGCACCCAAAACGGGAAGCAGAAATCCTTTCACTTTTGCATATACAAGTGATTCAAGAGCCGGAAATGGAGGTGGAGAAAGAGATATTTACGGTGTTAATGCTTATATCATGAAAAAAATGGCTGTGCTTGCAGCTTCAGAAAATGCATCGTTTTTTCAATTTACCGGTGATATGATTATTGGTTACTCTTCAAATATTGGGCACACAAACCTTGAATATGCAAACTGGAAAAAAGCTGTTGAACCTTATTGGCATTATTTACCATTTAATATAGGTGTTGGAAATCATGAAGCATTGGTAAATATTTTTTACGATGGGAATCCTTTTGGAATATCAATTGATAAATTTCCATTTAGCACAAGTTCAGCAGAAACTATTTTCTCGAAAAACTTTGTAAATCACAAAAACGGACCTCAAAGTGAAGATGGGGCATATTATGATCCTCATAATAATAAGCTTGATTTTCCTGAATATGGCGAAACTGTGTATTCTTATAACTATGGCAATACGGCAATTATAGTGCTAAACTCAAATTACTGGTATACTCCGTCGGTAGACATGATTCCTGAAATTGGTGGTAATCCACATGGTTATATTATGGATAATCAACTTCAGTGGTTTGAAAACAAAATAATGGAACTAAATAATAATACTCTTATCGATCATATATTTGTTACAATCCATACTCCGGCATTTCCAAATGGGGGGCATGCCAATAACGACATGTGGTATTTTGGCAATAACCGAATACGACCAACTGTTGCCGGAGTTCCTGTAAAGAAGGGAATTATTGAAAGACGAGATGAGTTTCTTAGCATAATGATCAACAAAAGTGATAAGGTAATTGCCTTGCTTTGTGGTGATGAACACAACTACAGCAGGATGAAACTAACCAGCAAAACAAAAATTTATCCGGAAAACTATATGGGCAAAAAGCTAAAGGTAAGTAGGCCTTTTTGGCAAATAACTAATGGATCAGCAGGAGCCCCCTATTATGGACAGGAAAAATTACCATGGTCGGAATCCGTTGAAAAGTTCTCAACTCAATATGCTTTAATGCTATTTGATATTGATGGAAAAAAGGTGTCACTAAGGGTTATAAACCCTGATACTCTGGAAGAAATTGAGACTGTTGATTTAAATTAGTGCATGTTCAATAAATATCATTTTTAGTTCATCCCATCCTTTGATATTGGATCATAAAATTTATTAAAAACTTGCTTGTTATAAGATTTATATACTTTTGCAGCTTATAAAAACTTAATTGCCTGACCAATCAGGTAAAAAACTAATGTTATTACTATGGCTAAAAATCTCGTGATAGTGGAGTCACCTGCAAAGGCAAAAACGATTGAAGGTTTTCTGGGAAAAGATTTTGATGTTCGATCAAGTTTCGGACATGTTATGGATTTAAATAAGACAAAACTAAGTGTGGATGTTGATCACGACTTTGAGCCTAAATTTGAGGTTAGTCCGGATAAAAAGAAAATAGTTAGTGAGTTAAAAAAAATGGCAAAAGCTGCTGAAACAGTATGGTTAGCCTCTGATGAAGACCGCGAAGGAGAAGCTATATCATGGCATCTTTTTAATGCATTGGGACTTACTGAAGATAAAACAAAGCGTATTGTTTTCCATGAGATTACTAAAAGTGCCATAACAAGTGCCATAGAAAACCCTCGTGGAATTGATCACAATTTGGTATCTGCCCAACAAGCGCGTCGGGTTCTCGACAGACTAGTAGGGTATGAATTATCACCATTGCTATGGAAAAAGGTAAAACCATCTTTATCAGCAGGCAGGGTACAATCGGTTGCCGTTAAATTAATTGTTGAGCGCGAAAATGAAATTAAAGAACATAAAAGTACATCAGCATTTAAAATAGTTGCTGAGTTCTCGCACACAGGCGATGTGGACAAAATATTTCGTGCCGAATATCCCATTAGGTTTAAAAAAGAAAAAGAAGCCCAAAGCTTTTTGGAGAACCAAATAGGAGCTGATTTTTCAGTTGAGTCTGTGGAAAATAAGCCAGCAAAGAAATCGCCTGCAGCTCCTTTTACTACATCAACACTTCAGCAAGAAGCAGCTCGCAAACTTGGTTTTTCGGTTGCAAACACAATGCGTGTTGCACAGGGATTATACGAATCAGGAAAAATCACATACATGCGAACCGATTCAGTAAACTTATCAAATACTGCCATTGGAATGGCAAAAGCTGAGATTACGAGTTTATATGGTGAAAAATATGTGAAAATACGGAAATATTCAAGCAAAATTAAAGGTGCTCAGGAAGCTCATGAGGCAATCAGACCATCTTATATGAATAACAATTCCATTGTTGGTGATAATGACGCCAAACGACTTTATGATTTAATTTGGAAACGAACAATTGCATCTCAAATGAGCGATGCTAAATTAGAAAAAACAATAGTTAATATTTCAACAACAGGTGCCGACAAGTTATTTGTTGCCAACGGAGAAGTTATTAAATTCGATGGATTCCTTAAAGTTTACATTGAAAGTACAGATGACGAAAATGGTGAGGAACAAGGACTTCTTCCCGCAATGAAATCAGGCGATAGTCTTACTTTGATAGAAATGATAGCGCGCCAGCGATTTACCAAACACGCACCAAGATACACCGAGGCAAGCTTGGTTAAGAAACTTGAAGAACTCGGAATTGGTCGTCCATCAACATTCGCACCAACAATCTCAACAATCCAAAAACGCGAATACATCGTCAAAGAAACCAGAGATTCAGCTAAACAAAAGGCTCTGAGTTTAACATTAAAAGACGGAGCCATTACGGCACAAACCCACTATGATAATATAAGTTCTGATAAAGCTAAGCTTTTCCCAACTGATATTGGGGCGCTTGTTACAAAATTCCTTGTTCAGTATTTTGATGATGTTATGGATTATAATTTTACTGCTGAGGTTGAAAAAGAATTTGATGAGATAGCTGATGGAAAAAAGGAATGGAACCATATGATTAAGGAATTTTATGGCCCGTTTCATTCTAAAATAGAAAACACACAAGAGACATCAGGTAAGTTTAGCGGCGAACGCTTACTTGGTGTTGATCCTGAATCAGGAAAAAACATATTTGTTAAAATTGGACGTTTTGGCCCACTTGCACAAATAGGTGAAACAGAATCGGAAGAAAAACCCAGATTTGCAGGCCTGAGAAAAACCCAAAGCATCGAAACCATAACCCTTGAAGAAGCTCTGAAATTGTTCGAATACCCTCGCAACCTGGGTGAGTATGAAGATAAAGAGGTAAGCGTGGCCATTGGAAGATTTGGGCCGTATGTAAAACATAATGGCTTATTTATCTCCATTAAAAAAGATGACGATCCTGCATCCATAAAGATTGATAGAGCAATTGTTTTGATCGAAGAAAAAAGAAAAGCTGAAAGGGAAAAAATAATCAAGGTATTTCCTGAAGATGACAAGGTACAATTGTTAAATGGTAGATACGGTGCCTACATGGTTATTGATAAACAAAATTATAAATTACCAAAAGGAACCGATGCCGCAAAATTAACGATTGAGGAATGTTATAAAATTTCGGAGGATCCAAAAAATATGCCTAAGAAAAAATTCGGGAAAAAGAAAAAGTAGCAATTACACGAAATTATATGTGGTTTTATAATTGCCACAGATTCACAGATGAAATTATCAATTTATGAATTTGTGGCTTTTTTGATTTTAGTTACACCGTAACAAGAAAATATTTTATCTTCGTCCATCAATTTGCACTTAACTACTCGCAATGGACATTAGCACATATCTCGATCCAATTAACATCGAAAAATTCCAATTATCTGATGACACAGGTCGCTACCGTATGTCGGAAGTAATTGATAGTTATGTTGATGAGTTAATTTTTCCAGATCTTGATAAAGTTGATGTTGCAATAATTGGCGTTGGTGACGATAGGGCAACTTTAAACAAAGGCTGTGATAATGCTCCCGATGAAGTTCGTAGCTGGTTCTATGGATTATTTTCTCACTGGAATAATATCAATATAGTTGACATAGGGAATATCAAGAAAGGTCATCAGATTGAAGACACATATTTCGCCCTAAAAGAAGTAGTTTCAGAACTACTTAAAAATAATATTGTATCACTAATAATTGGTGGAGGGCAAGACCTAACCTATGCCAATTATCTTGCATATGAAAATATTGGAAGGATAATCAACATAGCATCTGTGGATCCGGTTTTTGATCTTGGACACGATGAACATGAGTTGAATAACAAATCCTATCTCAGCCATATTATTCTTCATCAACCAAACTTTCTATTTAACTTTACGAACATCGGTTATCAAACATACTTTGTTGATCAGGATTCGCTTGTGCTGATGAAAAACCTTTATTTCGACACAAACAGGCTTGGAAATGTTAAAGCTGATATGGAAGAAGTGGAGCCAATGGTACGAGATGCCGATATATTAAGTATTGATATTTCGAGTATTAAACATGGTGATGCTCCTGGTGTAGATAGAGCAATGCCAAATGGTTTCACGGGAGATGAAATGTGTAAAATCTGTCGATATGCCGGAATGAGCGATAAACTTACAAGCATTGGATTTTATGAATTGAACCCTTCGTTTGATGATAATGGGAATGCTGCACATTTGTATGCTCAAATGATGTGGTATTTTTTGGATGGATTTTCAAATCGGCGAAACGACTTCCCGGAGAATGATAGCCAGGACTATGTTAAATTTAAAGTTCAGATTGATAACTTTGAAGAAGAACTTGTTTTCCTTAAAAGCAAAAAAACCGATCGCTGGTGGATGATTGTAAGCTCTGAAGATCTGGTTAACCAAAAATACAAACGACATCAATATGTTCCCTGCTCTTATGATGATTACCAAACAGCTCTCAACCACGAAATCCCCGACAGGTGGTGGAAAGTGCAACAGAAATTGATGTAAATCAAACCTAACTCCAATGGAAGATATTAAATTTTATGTTGATTATGTTTCTGATATAGTTGAGGGTATTGGTGTACTAACAATATTTTTTGGCGCTCTGTATTCCCTCATTGTTTTTTTTATTTCAGTAAGTAAACGGAAAACTAACAGTTATATGGTTCTTCGACAAACTTTGGGCAAGTCAATACTACTTGGTTTAGAAATACTAATTGCTGCTGATATTATGGCAACAGTTGTGGCTGAGCCAACTTTGAAATCAGTCTCTATACTTGGGTTAATTGTATTAATTCGAACTTTCCTTAGTTTATCATTACAGGTTGAGGTTGAAGGAAGGTTTCCCTGGCAAAAAGAGTCTAAGAAGGATTAAAATATAAACAGTAGTTACTATATTACTACCTTCGTACCAAATTATACTCAACCTTATGAAAATAAAACTCTCATTAGCCATATGCTTAATTCTTTTTGTTAGTATAACAACAAGTGTTGCTCAGGATGTTAAATTGCCTGAAAGTCTAAAAGATAACTCTACTATTTTGCCGGTAAAAGGCAGGATGGGAATGCAAATAAATCAGGTAATTACTTTTGGTGATTTTAAGACTTCCAAAATTAAAAAAGGGTGGACAAAAAGCACAAAAGTTACTTCTTCTACCGAAGTATTATTTGCGTCTAAGACCGCCTCAGTAAGTAAAGCGAGTCAAAAATTTAGCTTTACCCAATTTGGCCTCGGCAATATGGAGGCTGAAGTTGCTTGTTTGGGTGAATTATCGCAAGCTGATATCGAACTTATAAAAAATATATTTGCCCTCGGTATTGATTTCAAAAATTGCTTTTCGGGAAGTATCGAAATAGTAACTGATTCAACAACATGGGAGTTTATTATTCTCGATCCTGATTCAAAACCCGATACTGAAGCATCATCGGGATTTATCAGGAATGGAAATGATGAGCTGATTGAATTGTTTGCCATTACTGAACTTGAAGGGAAAAAGATTCCAAAGTTTTTACAAGGAGCAGTACAGGGATACGAATTCAGACTTAATGGGAAACCCATTGGAGCAGTTTCTCTTTATAATAAAGGCAATGTTATTTTTAAAGATAACATTTCAGATACACAGAAACTGGTAATAGCTTCGTTATCAACCGCGCTTTTGGTTAGAACAGATCTGAATGATCAATAGCACATTATCATAATTCCAATTATCTTAACGACTAAATCGAGTGTCTTGACTAAATCACAAGTCCCTGCACACAAATCCATCGCTTCAGACTTGCGATATTATTGGGGTTTGAACAGGGTAGGTTTTTGGTTATAGCTTAGTTGCCAATACCCCTGTCTTCTTATACTTCTTTACATTTCCTTCAGTATCATAAACAGAAATATAAAACACATAAATCCCCACAGATGCCTTGGTGTTATTATCGTTAATTCCATCCCATGAAACACTACCTTCTGTTCCAAGATATTCGTTGTTTACAAGCTTTTTAATTTGATAGCCCTCAGCATTGTAAACTGTAACCGACATCACATATCCCGGAGTATCAAACTTATATTTAATGTTTATAAGATCTTCATAGCCATCATTGTCGGGGGAGAATATTTCAGGATCGATTACTATTTCATCTGTATTATCCCTGTTTGAAACAAATTGTGAGTTTTGATACCCCGGAGTTCCAAAACCAACACTCTCAGCAGCCGAATGCCAATTTGTATTGTCACTTACATTAACATTAGGATTTATCCTTTCCAAAGCTACTCCATCGTAATAGTTTAATAAAGGAAATTGCATTTCTTCGGAGTAGGTTAATGAATCAATAATAACCTCATCATATGATAGTATAGTTAGATGGCCTTTATCATTATTATAAGATGGAAAGGGATCGACCAACAAAAACGCATCAGGATTTGATGTTACATATTGTTTTTTAACCACATCGGGCGAAATTGTTAGTACAATATATTCATCAGGTAACATCAAGGTTTGTTGATCCACAATACCAACAATAATTGTGTCAGGAGGATTGGGAGGACTTTCTTTTATTGACCCAATTCTTAAAGTAGATAAATCAATAATTTTATTGGATCGATTGAAAAGCTCAACATAATCTTCTCCATCTGTCCATGGGTTAAATAGGATTTCATTAATTACAATATCATTTGTTGAAGCAATATCAGGTAATCCAAAAGTAACAATAGTATCCGACACCAAATTTAACTGCATACAGTTCATTATGCTGGATCTTATGGTAAGCTGGTATGATAATCCTTGTGCAAATGGACTATCAAAATATAACTCAACTTTTTTAGGTTCATCTAAATATGTATAAATATAGGTTGGCTCGCCGATGCCCCCGTTAATTGAATATGCATTATTGTTGCTTAGCGATTCTTCATCCATACTTTGATTAAAATATAAAATGAGAATATTATTTGCCGTTACCTGAAGTGAGCTAACTTGAGGTAGCAGAATATGACCATTGGCAACAGAATTTATTGACCCGGGAGTTCCTCCTCTGCCATCAACTGAAGCAGCCCAGTTTTCGCCACCCGAGCAGATATTAGCAGGATTCTTCTGCTCAATCGACCATCCCCCCTCCTCTTTTTCAGGATCATGATACCAGTTATCAGAATATGAAACTTTCGATATGGTTTCTCCATTATCGCTCAGCAATTCAATTGTTTGCCCTGAGTTGGTTAATGTGAAACTGCCAAAACCATAAAAATCTCCATATGCTATAAAATCGTCATGGGCAATCTCATTTGCCAGGATTAAGAAGCCTCCCGATGCTATTATAACAGATTCAAAATCTTTTTCAGATGTGCCAATAATTAATTTCCATCCGTCCATATCAATACTTGATTGGGTTTGGTTATACAATTCAAGATATTCATATTCGGGTAAAGCAACAGGAGGTGTTGGATCGGCCATTATTTCGTTTATCACAATATCGTATGGTTGAGGACGATAATAGCTAAATTCCATCACTGTTGTTTCCATAGTATTTTCGGCTAAATCCTTAACACCTGAAACCTGCATCGAATATTGAGTTCCAATCTCAAATTTTGTGTTAAACGCTAACTTAACCTGGGAAGGATCGGCTTCATCACGCACAGCAACTACTGGGTTTCCAATTCCATTATCTACCTCATAATTCACAACATTTGCTACACTTCCTTCGTTTAGTAATTCATTAAACTGTAGGATTGTTGTGCTATCTGAATTGGTGGCAACGCTAAGCAAAACAGGTGGGTCATTATCCACAATAAATGGTCCCGCATACACATCATCAAAATACATTTTTGTGCTGTTGCTCAAGGTATACTTACACACAAATCCAATTCTGGTAGTTTGTGAATATGTATTATCCATTCCTTCGGCTTCAAGCAAAAAATCTTCTCCGCCACTTTTATCGACAAATAATTTCCAGTTTCCAACTTCATCTCTGGTAACCTTAACTCTAAGTTCGAAAGAGGAAGAAATTACACCCTCACTGCCACGACAAACAGAAACAAGGTCGGCTCCATCCTGACGAAATAACTCAATTGCATCATCGCTCCCCGATTCCCCAAATTGAAGGAAATATCCTGATAAAGGTTCAATTAAGTTCTGATTATCACTAACAAGATAATATCTGGCATAATTATTCGAAGATGGGCTGAATGCAAGTTTTATCCAGCATCGCCATTCGGTATTAACTATCATTTGATTGGAAGTTCCAATATATGCCTGGTTTTCAGCAACATCGTTTAGCTGAAGCTGATGTGAGGCATTTACTTGAAAATACTGCTGATCGCCTGTCCATTCAGGATTTTGAGTAAAATTGCCATCTTCAAAATCATCGGAAGTTTGTGCACTTAGTTGCGATGTAGTGAGAACTAATATGAGCAAGAATATTTTCTTCATTTTAGTATTTTTGCAGGTTAACAGGCTTATAGTTTGTAAATTTACAAAATTGTTTTTAATTAATCAAAAACATGTAAGTACAATAAGTTACAAATTTATTATCATATGAAAATTGCGGTTGTAGGTGCCACCGGATTGGTTGGGGGTGAAATTCTAAAGGTATTGGAAGAGAGGAGACTTAATGTAACAGAACTGTTTCCAGTTGCGTCATCCAAATCGGTGGGTAAAAAAATTACCTTCTTGGGTAAAGAATACAGCGTTATCTCAATAGAAGATGCTGTAAACCACAAGCCTGACATAGCAATTTTTTCGGCAGGCGGTAATACTTCCTTAGAATGGGCTCCTAAATTTGCTGAGGTTGGCACAAAAGTGATCGACAACTCATCGGCTTGGAGAATGGATGAGAGTATTCCGCTTATAGTGCCTGAGGTTAATGGAACAATCTTAAAAAAAGATGACTATATAATTGCAAACCCAAATTGTTCTACAATCCAATTGGTGATGGCATTATCGCCACTACATAAGATGTATGGTATTAAGCGACTCGTTATTTCAACCTATCAGTCGGTTTCGGGGAGCGGAATTAAAGCTGTGAATCAGCTTATGAATGAGAGACAGGGTAAAACAGGAGATATGGCATATCCCCATCAAATTGATTTGAATGTGCTGCCACATGCCGGCGATTTTGTTGAGGATGGCTATACTTCAGAAGAAATAAAACTTGTAACTGAAACAAACAAAATACTTGATGCAAACATTAGAACAACAGCAACAGTTGTAAGGGTTCCGGTGGTTGCAGGCCATTCAGAAGCGGTGAACATTGAGTTTGAAAAAGACTTTGTTATTGAGGAGGTTAAACGATTACTGGGTAATATGCCAGGCGTGGTTGTTTTTGACTTTCCCGAAGCTAACTTTTACCCCATGCCTTTACTAGCTCAAGGCAAAGATGAAGTTTTTGTTGGACGAATTCGTCGAGACTTTTCGCAACCCAGCAGCTTAAATTTATGGATTGTTTCGGATAATCTGCGAAAAGGTGCAGCTACTAATGCTGTTCAAATAGCTCAATATTTGATAAACAATAATCTGATTTAGGCCAATCTGCCTTATTAGTAAAAATAGTTACTTTTGAGCCCTATTTTAATTCAACTTCTCTGTAACATCAAGCGAAATAAGTGAAAATTTATAATTGTATAAAAGATTTTAAACCTGTTGATAATGCTATTGTTACCATAGGCACCTTCGATGGTGTACATCTCGGTCATCAGGCGGTGTTTAAACAGATGAGGAATGAAGCAGAAAAAATTGGTGGAGAAACAGTAGTGATTACTTTTTACCCTCATCCACGCATCGTACTTGGGTTAGACGATAAGGACTTGAAATTCATTAAAACCGAGAAGAAAAAAATCCAGCATATAGAAAAAGCTGGAATTGATAATCTGATTATTATTGAATTTACAGAAGAATTTGCCGCTACATCATCCGAGGATTTTATAAAAAATCTTATTGTTGACTACATTAAACCAAAAGTACTTATTATTGGTTATGACCATCAATTTGGAAGTAACCGCGAAGGTAGTTTTGAATTACTTAATAACCTGGGAAATAACCTTGGTTTCGAGGTTAAAAAAGTTGATGAACAAAATATTGAAGATATAACAATAAGTTCAACCCAAATAAGAAACCTACTTAATCAAGGAGATATTAAAACTGCCAACAGTTTATTGGGTCACGAATATTCAATAACAGGAATAGTTGTTAAGGGACAGTCGATAGGTCATAACCTTGGATTTCCAACTGCAAACATTGAAATTGCGGATGAATATAAACTTATTGCTGCAATTGGAGTTTATGCTTGTAGGGTACATATTGGCCAATCAACCTACAAAGGCATGAGCAATATAGGTTATCGACCTACAATCTACAAAACCGATAATTCAGATCACGTAATTACGATTGAAGTGAATATTTTTGATTTTAATGAAAGTATTTACGGTAAAGAAATTACTATTTCGTTTGTTGACCGGATGCGAAACGAACACAAATTTGAAAGTAAAGCAGCTTTATCGGAACAGTTGGCGAAAGATAAGATTCATGCTTTGGAGATATTGTGAATAATGAACGGTTAAATTGAAACCCCGTGATATTCATAATTCCTAATCCTTAGCAGCAGTGATAGTAGCGGCAGCCTTTTGAAATAAAAATTGATGTGCAATTTGGCGGTGGTGGCTGGTTTGCAGAAACCAGACCCTGCACGACAACAATTGCACACAATGTTTATGAAAAAGCAAGAGCGGATAGCACGTTTGCTGCCCAAAAAAAGCCAATATCGATAACCTGCAAACTATCCAACATTTCTATTAAATTTGTGCCCTCTTATCAAATTTATATGAATAACTAAAACTTTTAAATATGAAAATTAAAATAACCGGCTTGATTTTAGCCTTAACGTTATTAATAGCAAATAGTACTATTGCATGTACTAACTACCTTATTACCAAGGGCGCATCTACGGATGGGTCGACAATGATTTCGTATGCCGCCGACTCACATATACTTTATGGAGAGTTGTACCATTGGCCTGCTGCTACCTACCCTATTGGAACCATGCTTGATGTTTATGAATGGGATACGGGTAAATATCTTGGCGAGATTAAGCAAGCTTTGAAAACCTATAATGTGGTTGGTAATATGAACGAAAATCAGGTTGGTATTGGCGAAACAACATATGGTGGAAGAAGTGAACTTGGGAGTCAGCCTGGTGCCATTATGGATTATGGCAGCCTTATTTATATAGCCTTGCAAAGGGCTACTTCGGCTCGTGATGCCATAAAGATTATGACCAGTCTTGTTGCTGAATACGGTTATTATAGCTCGGGAGAATCGTTTTCAATTTCAGATGAAAATGAAGTTTGGATTCTTGAATTAATTGGAAAAGGTGAAGGCGAAAAAGGTGCTGTATGGGTTGCACGTTTAATTCCTGATGGTTATGTAAGTGGACATGCTAACCATGCTCGTATTGAAACTTTTCCTTTGGCAGATAAAAAGAACTCAATAACTTTTAGCAATATTGATGATATTTATAACAAAGAAGTAGATGTTGTTTACGCTGATGATGTAATTTCATTTGCAAGAGCAAAAGGATGGTATACAGGTGAGGATAAGAATTTTTCATTTTCTGAAACCTATGCACCCGTTGATTTTGGAGGTGCACGCTTTTGCGAGATAAGAGTATGGACTATGTTTAACAAAGTTGCTCCTGGCATGGATAAATACTGGGATTATGCTAAAGGTATTATTGAGCACAATGACAAATTTGCCGATGGAACACCAAATCCAAATCATTATGCTACTAACCGAATGCCTCTTTGGGTTAAGCCCACAAAAAAAGTTAGTGTTCATGATATGATGAATTTTATGCGCGACCACCTTGAAAACACAGAACTTGATATGAGTGGTGATGTTGGTGCCGGTCCTTTTGGCAACCCATACCGTTGGCGTCCACTTACATGGAAAGTTGACGATGTTGCATATTGTAACGAGCGTGCCACAGCAACCCAACAAACAGGTTTTTCCTTTGTAACACAATCACGCAGCTGGTTACCTGATGGCATTGGTGGTATTATTTGGTGGGGTGTTGATGATGCTTCGGGTAGTGTTTATATGCCTATGTATTCAAGTATAACCGAGATTCCATTTAATTTTGCCGTTGGTAATGGCTCAATGATGGAATTTTCTGAAACTTCAGGATTTTGGGTATTCAACCAGGTTCAAAATTTTGCATATACCCGATATAGTTATATCCATCCTGAAATAGAAAAAGTTCAAAATAAATTTGAAACAGGTTTTATTGCAATTACACCGGCAATTGACGCAGGTGCAAAAGCTTTAATCGACTCTGACGAAGCTGCCGCGATCGCATATCTCACAAATTATTCAAATTCTGTTGGTGCCGATGTGTTCAACACATGGAAAAAACTATACAGCTCACTGTTTGTAAAATATATGGATGGAAATATTAAAACAGTACGCGAAATTCCTGAAGGATATAAGTACTATGCTCCTGAAGTATCACAGCCCGGATATGGCGAAGATAAATACCGAATAATAATTAAAGAAACCGGCGATCAGTTTAAGGTAATCGGAGGAGATGGACATTAGAGTTCACTGTTTTGAGTTGAGGGTTGTGGGTTGTGGGTTGAGAGTTAACCCTAAACTCAGAACCCTGAACTCAAGACCCAAAACATACAACAAAATGAAAAAGATTCTACTATTTTTTGCAATGGCAACAATTATTTTTAATGCCTGCGAAAACAACAACACCAAGAAAGAAATGAATGATAACCCATTTTTCAGCGAATGGACAACTCCCTATGGTGTCCCTCCGTTTGACCTGATTAAAGATGAACACTTCATACCTGCATTTGAAAAAGGTATTGAAATTCAAAATAAAGAAATTGAAGCAATTGTTTCAAACCCTGAACCACCAACATTTGCAAATACTATTGTCGCATTGGATCAAAGCGGTGAAGACCTTCGAAGAGTAGGTGGTGTATTTTTTAATTTAACCGAGGCCAATACCAATGATGAAATTACTCGTATAACCGGTGTGATGGCTCCAAAACTTGCTAATCATAGCGACAATATTATGCTAAATGCAAAATTGTTTGGTAAAGTGAAGCAGGTATATGATAATCAAAAAGATCTTAATCGTGAGGTTGAAATTGGAAATGCTCAGGCACTTAACCAGGAGCAGGTAGCTTTGCTGGATGATGTTTATCAGGGTTTTGTAAGAGGTGGTTCGGAGCTTAATAGTGATGATCAGGCAAAGCTTAGGGTTATTAATGAAAAACTAGCTTCTCTTTATCCTAAATTTGGTAATATTCTTCTAAATGAAAGCAACAATTATTTCATGCTAATTGAAGATGAAAATGAGTTAGCAGGATTACCTAATTCCGTTAAAAATGCGGCTGCAGAAATAGCAACGGCAAAAGGACATGAAGGTGCATGGGCATTTACGCTTGATAAACCTAGCTGGATTCCTTTTTTACAATATGCTGATAATCGTGACCGTAGAGAAGAGCTATATACAGCCTGGATGAATAGAGGCAAAACCAAGGAGTTCAACACTACTCCAATCGTAAACGAAATACTTGTGCTTCGTGAACAAAAAGCAAAACTTCTGGGCTACAATAACTTTGCCGAATACGCTGTTTCGAAAAACATGGCCAAAACTCCGGCTAGAGTTTATGAATTATTACTTGGCCTATGGGAACCTGCGTTGGATAAAGCAAAAGCCGAAGGTCTTGAACTTCAAAAAATGATGAATAACCAAGGTGTTAGTGGTGATCTACAAAGCTGGGATTGGTGGTATTATACTGAAAAACTAAGAAAAGAGAAATATGATCTTGACGAAAATGAGTTACGTCCATACTTTTCATTGGAAGCTGTAAAAAAAGGTGCATTTGAATTATCGGAACGTTTGTATGGTATTAAATTCAACAAAAGAACCGACCTTCCTGTTTACCACGAAGATGTTGAAACTTATGAAATAACCGAAGCAGATGGAACTCATATAGGCATATTTTATGTTGATTATTTCCCAAGGGCATCGAAACGTGGTGGTGCATGGATGGAAGCTTACCGTAAGCAATCGGGATCGGGAGAAAACCTTGTTACTCCAATTATTGTAAACGTTGGTAATTTCACAAAGCCAACTGCCGATGCTCCATCGCTATTAAGTATTGATGAGGTTCAAACCCTGTTCCACGAACTCGGCCATGGATTACATGGTTTCCTTTCGAATGTAGAATACCAATCAATTAGTGGAACTTCTGTAAAACGCGACTTTGTGGAACTTCCATCACAGATAATGGAAAACTGGGCTCTTGAACCAGAATTATTAAAATTATATGCGTATCATTATAAAACCGGTGAATTAATTCCTCAGGAACTGGTAGAGAAAATCCAACTTAGCGGTAAGTTTAATCAAGGTTTTGTAACAACCGAATATTTGGCAGCAAGTTTACTCGACATGAACTATCACACTGCTGACAAGGCAAGCGATATTGATATCGAAGTGTTTGAAAAAGAAAGCATGGATAAGCTTGGGTTGATTGATGCAATTATTCCACGCTATCGTTCAAATTATTTTTCACATGCTTTTAGTAGCGAAGGTTATGCGGCCGGTTACTATGTTTACATATGGGCAGCTGTACTTGATGCTGATGCATATGAAGCATTTGTTGAACAAGGAATTTTTAACCGCGAGTTAGGACAAAGTTTTAGAGATGAGATTATTTCACGTGGTGGGTCTGATGATCCAATGGCATTATTTGTAAACTTTAGAGGTGCAGAACCAAGTTTACAACCATTATTGAAAAAACGCGGATTAGTTAAATCCGACTCATAAAAGTTGAATTAGAATTCCCCCTTTGTGGGACTTTGTGAAATCCTTAGTGTTCCTTTGTGGTAAAACAACTCTGCCACTAAGGAACACTTATTTCATACTAAATTTCACCAAAAGAAATATAGCCTTTTTATAGTTATGAAATTTCTCGAACTTATATCCTCTCGTCAAAGCGATCGCCAGTACATCAACAAACCTGTTAACAGGGAAATAATAAACAGATGTATTGAGGCTGCAAGAATTGCTCCATCGGCTAGTAATTCTCAGCCCTGGAAATTTATTGTGGTTGACGATCCTGAGCTTAAGGACAAAGTTGCCAGGAAAACTTTCGGGCCGCTAAAAAGTTTCAACAAATTTGTGCCACAGGCTCCTGTTATTATTGCTATTGTATTAGAAAAACCAAAGCTAACCACAGAACTTGGAGGCCGTCTTAAGAAAAAAGAATACCCTTTAATCGACATTGGAATTGCCGCTGAGCATATCTGCTTGCAAGCAACTGAAGAAGGACTTGGTTCGTGTATGTTAGGGTGGTTTGATGAAAAGTCAGTTAAATCACTACTTGGAGTCCCTGATAAAAAAAGCATCCCATTATTGATTACACTTGGCTATACTGCTGAGGATTATAAGCACAGGAAAAAAATCAGGAAAAACATGGTTGATGTGGTAAAGTATAATTCCTACTGAGGTGTACAATTAATTACTATTTGTAATTAGCAATAAATAAACAGTTTATGCTATATTGTTGCCACAGATTCACAGATTAATTCTATTGAAATAATTATGATCATCTACGTACTGGAAATTCCTCAGATTAACTATCTGTAAAAAGACAGATATATCTGTGGTAATTATCAACAAGACTCATCATAAGACAGATAGTTAAAAATCTGAGAATCTGTGGTTTTTTGTATTGTTAATCATTACAACCTATTTACAATCGAAAAAATAAGAAGTTATTTACACACCCTATAATTTCTCTTAACAATTCAAATCAAAAAAGGCCTGAAAGGTTAAAGCAAACTCTCAATCACTTCCGGAAAATGTTTGTATTCCAGTTTATGGATTTTTGTCGCCAGACTATCGGGTGTTTCATTTTCATCAATGTTAAAACTTTCCTGAAAAATAATTTGGCCATCGTCATAAACACTATTCACCTTGTGTATAGTAATACCCGATTTTGGCTCATTAGCGGCAATCACTGTTTCATGCACCTTCATCCCATACATTCCTTTGCCCCCGTATTTAGGTAATAATGCAGGGTGAATATTGATTATTCTGTTTTCAAATTTATCAATTAAATTTTGTGGAACTAACCATAAAAAACCCGCCAGAACAACCAAATCAATATTATACTGAGCCAGTAGATTAATAATTTTTTCCGAATTATAGAAGTCATCACGATTAAAAATATGCACATCAGTAAATAATGAATGAGCACGTTCAATAACACCAGCCCTTGTATTATTTGTAAGTACAACAGACACGTTAGCTATGGAACTATCTTCAAAATAATTAATAATATTTTCAGCATTTGTGCCACTACCGGAAGCGAATATGGCTATGTTTTTCATTATATGTTATCATTAAATAAGGCTGCAAAATTAGTGTAAATCATAATAATTCAAATTAAGAGTAATGACAAATGATGAGTATACAATTAAATATACAATAACCTCTTGTATCACATTGTTTTAAAAACTTTTTTTATTTTTTGCTTTTTATTGCATTAATACCGTTCTTTGCATCGAGTTTTAACCAAAAATTAGACAAATGTCAGATGTACGTTCAAAAGTAGTAAGCATTATCGTTGATAAGCTTGGAGTAGAAGAGAGTGAAGTAACAAATGAAGCTAGCTTCACCAACGATCTAGGTGCCGATTCACTTGATACTGTTGAATTGATTATGGAATTCGAAAAAGAATTCAACTTATCAATTCCTGATGAAGAAGCAGAGAAAATTGAAACAGTAGGTAATGCTGTTAGTTACATAGAGGAACACCAGTAGAAAACAGTGACTATGGAGTTAAAGCGAGTTGTAATAACAGGACTTGGAGCAATAACTCCCATTGGCAAAAATGTAGAAGATTATTGGGCAGCTCTACTTGCAGGAGTAAGTGGTGCTGCACCAATAACTAATTTTGACACGGCAAAATTTAAAACGAAATTTGCCTGCGAAATTAAAGACTTTGATGCCACGGAGTATTTCGACCGAAAAGAAGTTCGCAAGCATGATCGCTATGCACAATTCGGCATTATTGCTGCCGATGAGGCAATAGCTGATTCAGGTATATTAGATGACCCTAAAGTTGACACTAACCGAATTGGTGTTATCTGGGCTTCAGGTATAGGTGGTTTGAGTACTTTTTCACAGTCTGTTTCTGAATATGCATTGGGCGACGGTACCCCAAGATTTAATCCATTTTTTATTCCGAAGATGATTGCTGATATTGCAGCTGGTCATATTAGTATTAAATACGGACTAAGAGGCCCTAATTTTGCTACAGTTAGTGCTTGTGCTTCTTCTGCAAATGCTCTTTCTGATGCTTTTAATTATATCCGTTTGGGAAAGGCTGATGCTTTTGTAACAGGAGGATCAGAAGCCGCAATTACTGAAAGTGGTGTTGGTGGTTTTAATGCTATGCATGCGATCTCAACACGTAATGATGACCCACAAACAGCTTCTCGCCCGTTTGATAAAGATCGTGATGGTTTTGTTATGGGAGAAGGCGGTGGTGGTCTTATATTTGAAGAGCTGGAACATGCTCTTGCAAGAGGTGCTAAAATTTATGCTGAAGTGGCTGGAGCCGGATTATCAGGCGATGCATTTCACATGACTTCTCCTCATCCGGAAGGATTGGGTGCCCAACTCTGTATGAAAGCTGCCCTTGATGATGCCGGATTAAGCATTGAAGATATAGACCATATTAATACTCACGGAACTTCTACACCAGTTGGTGATATAGTTGAACCAAAAGCCATTGTTAGCCTTTTCGGCGAACATGCTTATAATATTAATATTAACTCTACAAAATCAATGACAGGTCATTTACTTGGTGGTGCAGGTGCTGTTGAATCTATTTCAACATTGTTATCGGTTAAAAACGATATTGTTCCTCCAACTATTAATCACTTTAATCTTGACCCTGAAATTGACAGTAAACTCAATTTCACTTTTAATAAAGCTCAGGAACGTGAAGTAGCATATGGTTTAACAAACACATTTGGGTTTGGGGGACATAATGCGTCACTTATCTTTAAGAAGTTTGTAAAATAAAACTTCCCGATTTGCTAAATAGCAATAAACTACGGTATTTATTTTCTTCTGATAAAAAACTTTATCAGTCAGTTAAGAATATATTTGGTTATTATCCTGGTAATATCCATTTATATAAGTTAGCACTTCGTCATAAATCAGCTACAACTAAAATAGTTAATGGTGTTCGATTAAATAACGAAAGGCTTGAATATCTTGGGGATGCAATATTAAGTGCAATTATTGCCGATTATCTTTTCAAATCATTTCCGTATGAAAACGAAGGCTTTTTAACTGAAATGCGATCGAAAATCGTAAGCCGTGTATCGCTAAATAAACTCTCGAGGAAGCTTGGTTTGCAGTATTTAATCAGATCTGGTGATCCTTCGGCCAAAGCTAAATCAGCTGGTGGTGATGCCTTTGAAGCCCTTATTGGTGCTTTGTATCTGGATAAGGGCTATAATTTTACAAGCAAAATTTTAATCCATCGCATCATAAATATCCATTTTGACATAGAGCTATTAATTGAATCTGAAATTAGCTATAAAAGCAAATTAAACGAGTGGGGTCAAAAGGAAAAACGCAACGTTATTTTCAAAGTTGAAGAAGAAATTGGCGAAAAGCATAAAAAACAATATTTGGTTGCTGTTGAAATTGATGACAAAATTATTTCCCGTTCTCAAGATTACTCAATAAAAGGTGCCGAAAATCTTGCTGCCGAAAAAGCATGGACGAAATTGGAAGAAGAGATATAGTTGCTACCCACTTTTAGCTATCCCTATTCATCGGTAAATCAATGCCAAAACCACGTTTACTATCCTCACGTTTAAGCAAAAAGGCAAAAACTACCCCCATCAAACCTAGTACGGCAAACATAATAATTGTTGGTGTATAATTTAGAGTTATTGGATTGCCGGGATTTGTGGCATCCAATATTGCACCAGCAGCTATAGGTGTTGCAAATAATCCAAGATTTTGTATCGAATACATTAAACCATAAGCTGTTCCCATCTGTTTATAATCAACAAGTTTAACCAATGAAGGCCACATTGCAGCAGGTATTAGCGAAAATGAGATCCCCAATAGTACCATTGGTACATATGGATATATATCAGTAAAAGCAAAACTTAAATGAACCATAGTTAGCACAAGTGATCCAAATATCATTGCTGTTGCTGCCTTGCCATATTTATCAATCAAGAATCCAAATAACGGGGTAAATAGTAAGGTGCCCAGGGGTAGTAATGAGGCTATTTGTCCGCTTTTCTCGTAACTCATTCCAAACTTATGAAAAAAGAAATCAGGGGCAAATGCCATAAAAGGAAAAACCGCAGAGTAAAAAGTTACACACAGTAACGCTATGTAAATAAATGTTTTGTTCCCTATTATTTTAAAAATATCTGACATGCTAAATTTATCCTGTACTTCCTTTGGTACTGTTTTTTCAATTTGTGAATTAAGTTTTGTATCTAACATTATATACACAATCATTGCCAGCAATCCTGCTCCAACCAACACTGCAGCAAGCCATATTGCCGTACTAAGATATTGGCCTCCATCAGCAATTACCGGAGATAACTGCAAGGCAGCAAAGGTACCCAGCCGCCCAAAGCCAACTTTTAAGCCAAATGCTAACGCAAGATCCTTTCCCCTAAACCATTTAACAAGTATTTTGCTAACGACTACAATACTTGTTTCAGCTCCTAATCCATAGAAAAACCTACCCACTAACATCATTTTCAGCTGAGGTGTATAATCGGGTAAAAATGATTGCATAAACCCATAACCAAAGCCCCCGTCGGTATATATTTCAGAAGCTCCATAGGCAGTAATAAAAGCACCAAGAGCCATAAAAAAAACGAAAATAAATCCTGTACGGCGGATACCCAACTTGTCGAGAACAATGCCGCCAATTACGGCCATTAACAAAAAGGTATTTGGTATTGAATAAAATGCGACAAACAGGCCATATTGGGTGTTTGTGAATCCAAACTCCTTCGACATCAAATCCTTTAACGTAGAAAAGGCATCGTAAAAATAATAGTTTACTGATAGAATAAACCCTACCAGCAACAATATTCCCCACCGTGCAACAGCATATTCGTTTAATGCCTTTTTAATTTGATCCATATTTCGTTAATTAAAGCCCGTAAAAATACAATTCTATTGAGACATAATTAGAACTTCTACCCCTGTTGTAGTAAAAATGTATTTATTATCTATAGAAACTTATATTACAATACTTAGAAATATTATTACTTTTACGGGATACATAGTGATTACCACATTATCATTCATTTAATTTGATATGAAAAACCAAGACATTGATAGTACCGATAACCGACAATTGTTGGTTTGGGTAAGTTTCTCAGTATTTATTATTTCCATATTGAGCATTTTAGTTAACTATCAAATTGAAATTGACAACCCCATAATTCACATAGCATATACTTCCGGAATCGTTTACTTAATATTGTCAATTCTAATAAAAAGGGGGCTAAATCTTGTTGTTTCGCAATATACTATTATTATAATATCACTAATATTTACAAACTTACTTTGGTTCTATGAACATGGGCATTACGGTCCGGTGTTATATGTTTTTGTGTTAATATTCGCTCTCTCCATTTTCATTTGGCAGGGTAAAAAACTAATAATAAGTGCAATTGTACTATTAATAAACCTTGGAGTTTGTTTTTACATTGAATTCACATATCAAGATTTAATTGTTGATTACCAAGATAAGACAGCTAAAATTATTGATGTTTATGCCAGCCTCTTTATGCTACTTATAATATTCTATGCTCTTATGATGGCTGTAAAGAAAAGCTATTCCAGAGAATATGAGAAAGCCTTGCAGTCTGACAAGTTAAAATCTTCATTTCTTGAAAATATTAACCACGAAGTCAGAACCCCCTTAAATGCTATTGTTGGGTTTAGCAGCCTACTTAATGAAGATGATATAACACCTGATCAGCGTAAAGATTATAGTACACTAATAATGGAAAGCAATGATGCTCTTCTCCGAATTATCGACGACATACTTCTTGTATCAACTTTAGAAAGCAATGATGCAACTAATAACGTAGGTTATTGCAATCTTGATGATGTGATTAGCGGACTTCATAAAACATTCAGTGAAAGACTCATAAAAACTAAAAAGCAAAATAGTATTGCGCTTTATGTTAGCGAACCAAATGTTAGTGCTATTATTGAAACCGACAAAATTAGAATTCAACAAGTATTTATCAGATTAATGGATAATGCCATTAAATTTACTAATTCGGGTAAAATAAATTTTGGATATCGCGTTGAACAAGATAATATTCTTTTTCATATTGCAGATACTGGAACGGGTATAAAAAAGAAATTTCACAGTAAGATATTCGATCGCTTTTACAAAGTTAATCCGGATGAAGAAGAGCTTTTTAAGGGAACAGGAATAGGATTATTTATTACTAAAAAAATTGTTGAGTCACTTAATGGAGAAATTTGGTTAAGCTCTATCTATGGAAGCGGAACTACCTTTTATTTTTCAATCCCAAAAACTGGTTTTAAAGAAGTGGATCCAAATTAATGAATTAATTTTCCCATTATTTGCCCATATAATATCTTACTAAAAAAATATACTATTGGGGCAGAAAGCAATCCGGCAAATACATCAATAGCATAATGCGCCTTAAGATAGACTGTTGCCATTAGTATAAGAACAAGCAATGGCAAAATAAGCCAAAAAAGCCATCGAATATTTCTGAAACTCAAATAAAGAAATATTACAACCATGCCCACGTGTGAGCTTGGGAAAGCACCTGTGGGATGTTCACCATAGTACTGAACAAGTTTAACAGCACGACTAAAAATGCCTGAATCAGCAACTTCATTTAATGGAACTGGCAGGTAATACTGTGGTCCTGCAACAGGAAATAAGATGAAAATAAGGTAGTAAATAAAAAATGAAGTGATAATTAGGAAAATGACTTTCTCAGCCAAAGCAGGTCGGAGAATGTAGAATGTAAGGCTAACTCCAATTGTAAGCAGATAATAGGAAAAATACCCAAGGTGAAGTAATTCGCTAAACCAATGTTGAGGAACCCGGGCAGAAAAATCTATACTTGGCTGGAATCCAAATAATGCCTCTTCCCATCCATAAACAATTGAATCTAAATTTGAACTGAAAATAAAATGGTTTAGCTGGGCTGTTTCGCCATAAAAATATGTTAATAGTAGTATAGGGTAAAACAGATGGACAAACTTAATCGTTTTGGTTTCCCATTTAGATTCGAGAAAAATCATAATCCCAACCAATATAATTAGTACAACCCTGATAAGGATCGGCATTAGTAACCCTGCTGTCATCTTTCCAAAAACAAGCATATACACTGCTGTAACCAACATATACAGCACAGTAATTACATCTGTGGTTTTAACCTTGTGGTTATATCTAAAGCCAGTCATTTTCTTTATACCACTCAATGGTTTTTTTAATCCCTGATTCAAAATTGTGTTTTGGAGAAAATCCGATATCATCCACTATTGTCGAATTATCGCACAACCAATTTAACTGCTCAAGTTCATTCACCTTATCCCGATTTAATATTGGTGCCCGGTGAGTAATTATACCAATGCCTCCCATAATAAATGCAATTATTCTTACAATCCAAATTGGTATTACAACAGAAATAGTACTGCGATTTAGTGTGGATTTTATTATATGATTAACTGTAGTAGCCGAATATGCAAAACCATCAGAGATATTACAAACCTTTTTGGATATGGTATTCCCACACATCTTGATTATAACATCTGCCAAATCACCAACATAAATAAAACTCAGCATCTGGTTTTTTGACCCAATATATAATTCCAAACCTCTGTTTATTGCTTTAATCATGCTAAAAAAGTTTTTCTCACGTAGACCATAAACCACAGTGGGTCGTAAGATTATCCATGGTAGTCCATTTTGAGCCTTAATAAATTGTTCAGCTTTCAACTTGCTTTTCCCGTAATGGGTTACTGGATGGGGGTCGTCATCCTCATTTATCGGAACCAGGGAAATTGGATTACCGGGACCAACGGCGGCAATACTGCTCACAAAAATAAATTTCGGTGGAGTTATATCAATCTTTTGTAGGGTATTGAATAAAATTTTTGTCAGGATATAATTTACATGATAATAATCATCGGGATTTAAACTCTGCGTAATTCCTGCATTATGGATAACAACATCAATTTTGCCATGAGTTTCAACAACATTCTTTAATTCTAATACTAATTTTTCAGGATCTGATAAACTAAGCATAGCGATGGGAATATTGCGTTCTTTTAACCAGCTTATATTGCTACTGCTTCTAATTGAAGCCACAACCTTATAACCATGTTCCAAGGCATGTTCAACAAGATGGCGGCCTACAAATCCTGTTGCACCGGTTATAAGTAGGGTTTTCACTTAATCTCGTTAAGGTTATACTGATAAATCCGATATTTTTTATAAACCTTAGCTCCTACATTTTGTAATGCCCGATTCATCATAAGATTGTTTTCAAGAATCCAACTACCTTCGGCTTCTACATAATCTAATTTTTTTGCTCCCTCATAACATTTTGCATATAGACAAGCATCGATTCCTGTTTTTCTGTATTCCTCAATTAAACCAAGGGTTAGTACCCTAACACTTTTTACTTTTTTCTTAAACCCAATGAGCCGAAAAATATTGAAAGGAATCAGTCTCCCATTTCTAATTTTAATTGTTATTTCATTTAAATTTGGCAGACAGGCAACAAATGCAATGGGTTCACCCTTATCTTCAACTATATAAACCAAATCAGGTGTAGTTACCATTTTTAGCTCTTTCACGAGCTTTTCAAATTCATTCGGAGTCATTGGTACAAAACCCCAGTTTTTCGCCCATGCCTTATTATAAATATGTCGGATTTTTGGCGTTTCGTTTTTGATATCTTTAAAATTGACTTTGCGGATAATAATGTCCCTTGCTGCAAGTCGTTCTTCGATTTTTTTAGCTAACCCAAGCATTTTTTTTGGAACCTCATCCCTATTAAGGTGATAGCATAACAAATCCATCTTTTTTGAAAACCCATAACCGTCGAACAAATCCTGATAATAATCTTTATTATGGATCATCATAATATATGGAGGAGTGTTAAATCCATCGATTAAAGTTCCACACTGATCATTTGTTGATGGGTTCATTGGGCCATAAACTCCATCAACCCCTTTTGTGCGAAGCCATTTTAAAGCACTATCAAATAAAGTATTAGCTACTTCCTGATTATTCGTACACTCGAAAAACCCAAAAAACCCGAAATTTTCATTCCAGTGCTCTACATATTTATCATTGGTAATGGCTGCTATTCTTCCAACAACTTTACCCCCTTCATCCAAGGCTATAAAATACTCAGCTTCGGCATGTTGAAAAAACGGATTTTTCTTTCTATTCAGGATATCACGCTGTGCAATTCTGAGCTCCGGTACATAATTACTATCATCTTTGTAAAGATCATAGGTAAATCCAATAAATTGATTTGTCAACCGACGCCCTTCAACAACTTTTATACTAACCATGCAATGAGTTTAGTTTAAAAGATCAAATATATTCATTTTTGGAAGTATTTTCCAAAAGGAATTAAGGTGTTTGATTACAATGGTGTTTTCATTGAATCACCTTATGGGTAAGTATATCAAAAGTAGACGATTAAGAATCATAAACCTTTCGATTATACACATACTCAGATATGAGCAACAAGCCATTATTTTAATACTATTTCAGCTGTTTTTTATATACATTGTCAGCTGTTGCCTTTTCTTAATCAATTGTTATATTGTCATATTTAGTACAATTTCTCCATCAAATTTCCAAAACCCTACCTTACCAACAATTCAAATATTATCTTTTTAATCCACTCCATATATCTCAAGTATTCCCAAAGTGTCACCCATTTGTAATTCGTTAAAGTTAAAATATGAAATATTTGGATTCATTACATTTTCGGAACTCACATGACCTAAGCCAAGAACATGACCTATCTCATGAAGTACAAAAACATAGAACAAATTACAATCATTAATACCTAAATCAGATTGAATAATTACGTTGCCTGAAAGCTCGTTGCATAGGGTATCAGGGTAATTAGGGTATCCGATTCCGCTTTGAATAATATCAGCAACATAGAATTGAATTTGGCTTTCACTATTATCAGCTAATTCATCAAATTCAATATCTGCAATTTCAGACCATGCATTTAAAGCTTTTCTTATTTCTGTCTTTGCACAAGGTAACAAATCATTGAATGACTTGCTTGGTAAATTTATCTGACGATGTGTATTTACAAATCCATTTTCTTCTTGAAAGCTATATGTTATGATGCCTCCACTTGATTCAGGCCCTTGTGAATTAAATCCTGATTCTTGAAATACGCTATCCTGACCCCACTTTAATCCAAAAAGACAATACTCACCATTTCCATCAGTACATTCAGATAATTGTGAATTACAAAAATTAAAATCATCAGACAGATTAATTTGCGTTAGATTTTGGTTATTTTCATCTTTACTACACCCTAATATAAAGAGAACAACAAGGTAAAAACAAATTATTGCTAAAGGTTTTTTCATCTTGGTGATATAAGGTAACTAATCAATAACAGTAACCAAGTTTTCTTTGCCTTTTCTAACCTTAGGTAAGTTAACTAACCAGTCCTTTTCCGTATCTCTATATCCCAGTGGTAGCAACACACAGCTTCGAAGACCTTTTTCCCTTAAATCTAAAATTTTATCTAAAGCATCCGGATTAAAGCCTTCCATTGGCGTACTATCCACCCCCTCGAAAGCAGCAGCAGCAACTGACATGGAAAATGCTATATAGGCTTGTTTTGCAGCATGATTAAAGTTAACTTCGGCGTTTCTTTTAGGATAGCTACTTAGTAGCATCTGTCGATAGTTTTCCCATCCCTCATTTGTCGTACCACGAATTTCATTGGTAAGATCAAACATCATATTAATGCGATCCTCAGTATATGTATCCCAAGCTGCAAACACTAGTAAATGTGAGCAATCGGTAACAATGGATTGATTCCAGGCTATCGCTCTGATTTTTTCTTTGATTTCGGGATTGGTTACAACAATTATTTCGAAGGGCTGCAAGCCGCTTGAGGTTGGAGCAAGGGATGCTGCTTCTATAATTGCGTCAATAATATCTTGAGATACCTTTTGGCCGTTCATTACTTTTGTGGCATAACGCCAATTTAGTTTATCTATTAATTCCATATTTATGTTTTAGTTTCATATTTAAAAATGTTACCTTCTCATTATTAAACTGTTTTAAAGAACAAAAATGGGTTTTTCATTTTATAATGAAGATTAGAGCAACCCTTTATCCTCCAGCGAAATCTTAATTTGGTTATGACCATTCCAGAATTTGGTTTCTATTTCGCCTATAATTTGTTTGTATTCAGGCAGGTCTTTAATATTATCCATTAGGGGATCAATATTTAAAAAGATTATTGTCCAGTAATGATAATTGTCTTGCTGTGAAAATAACTTTAGGTGTTCGATAGCTTTTTCAGTATCACCACTATATGAATAATAGGTCGCCAAACTTAGTTGTTGGTAAATAGATTTATCATTTTCAGCATAATTCTTATAATCCTTCAAATATTTTTTGGATTCATCAATAAGTCCGACTTGCGATAATACAACTGCTATCTTATTATTTTCATATCTGTATATATCCAAATTAAGAGCATCCCTGATTGCGTTAAATTTGCTATAATACTTGTAAGCACATTCAAAATCCCCCAAATAATAACATATTTTGGCAACTTCCTGTATAATATCCAGACGGGTTGAATCTTTGCTCAACACCTCAATTAGCCGCTCTTTTGTTTGAAGAAGATTTCTATCCCTTGCATAAAGAATAAATGCTTTAACGTATTGTGAATAAAGGTTATTCTGATTATATTCCAACGACTTATTGATATACTTCAGAGCTTCATCAATAAATCCGGTTTGTATAAAGGCATTGCTAACATGTAAAAAAATGTAGCTTGCTGTAACCGAATCGTGAGATGCAATATCCAGACTAATTCCCTTTAGGGCATACTCCAGATATTTTTCAGTATTAGGAACATAGTTGGTATAAAAATCGGACAAAATATTTATAACCAAGGCAGAATTAGGATTGTACTCTAAAGCTTTTTCAAGATACGGGATTGCCAGTTCATTTTCGCCACTATGCATGTAGTCGAGTGCTTTTGCAATTAAGCTTTGTGGTAATTTAGAATCCAGCAGCAAAGCTTTATCCGCATAATTATTGATTTCAACAGAATACTGTTTTTCGGTTTGATAGGCATCTAAAAAATAGTAGGCGATCGCGACATCTGCATAGGCACGTGCAAATTCATTATCCTCAACTATCGCTTTTTTAAAATATATTATCGCCTTTTGTATGCTTTCGCTATCTCCTTTATGAAATAATTCAAGACCCACTAAAAAATAATCATATGCTACCAGATTTTGAGTTGGAATATGATTAATCCTTATTTCTTCTTCGGGTGTGATTATTACTTTTATTTTATCTGCAATGTTTTTTGCAACATCTCGCTGCAAACTAAAGATGTCCTTCGCTTCTCTATTATATTGTTCTGCCCAAAGATGCCTATCGGTTGACCCTTCGATTAGTTGAATATGAAGGAGAATATTATCTCCAATTTTTTGACCACTTCCTTCAATAAAATAATTAACATTCAGCTCCTTTGCAAGCTCCGGAATTGTTTTAGTATTGTTCCTGTATTTTTCTACAGAGGTGCGGCTAATTACTTTCAACTCACCAACTTTTTGAAGGTTTGAGAGGATGGATTCCATTAGCCCATTTATTAAATAAACATTGGTGGAATCATTGCTGTCATTTTTAAACGGTAGAACGGCAATTGATTTTTCAAGGTTGGCCTTTGGGGATAGTGCCGGTTTAAAAACAATAAATAGTATTGTTAGTATTACAATCAATAAAATAGCCAAACCTATGACAATGATTATTCTTTTTCTGGTAGGTTCAATTTTTTCTATTACTTCACCTTCGCTCGACTCCCTTTTACCGGCTTCACCTGGCGGGTATCCATAATGATCACGGAAGCATTTTATAAAGTATGATGGACTACTAAAACCAACCTGATATGATATTTCGGAAACTCTTAATGAACTATCCTTCAACATTTCCATTGCCTTTTTTAAGCGAACCTGGTTTATAAACTGGCTCACCGAAAGATTAGTTGAACTTTTTACTTTACGTAACAAGTTGGAACGACTCATTCCAATTCCGTCGGCAAGTTCACTTACTCCAAACTGTTCGTTGGAAATATTATCCTCGATAATTTCTGTAATCTTTCTTAAAAAGTCGTTTTCTGTTGGTTGAGAATTAGGCATTTTCTTGAATAACTTTATAGAAATCAGGAATTTTTTGCTAAAGATACAAATATTAAGGATAAATAGATAACGATAAATTTAAAGGATTGTAAATCTGGTTATTCTGGTTCTAAAATTGAGGAGTATACTTAAAAGACACAAAATCAACACCCTATCAATATCCATTTAGCGAGTCACTGTCCTCCTAAGTGTATGCATGAGCTGGTGCGATAGAGCGAGCGAAGCCTGCCTGCGGCAAGCAGGGATCTCACATTATTGGATAAACTTTATGTGTGTAGAGATGCTTCGTTACACTCAGCATGACAAACTCCGGCCTTGCAAAAGATGTATGTACATGGCACGGTAATTACTGCAGACAAATTCCACACAAAGGGTCAGGAAGGTAAAAAAGCAATTATTGTTACCAAACTTAATAAAAGCAATTTGATGACAATGGCATTGATTAGTTTCTTGTACTTATCCTAATGAATCCTCAATTGCGTCATAATTTATACTGATACGTCATAATTACAACCCTCTCCACAAAACTTGATATCATTCGCTGCATAGGTGTTTAGTCATGCGTCAGCGTTTGCCGGTACTTTGTATCAACAAAAAAATAACAATTAAAACGTAAGATCATGAAAACACGAATTTACTTCCTCGACAACTTAAGAACCTTTTTAATCCTCCTTGTTATTGTAATACATGCAGGCCTGGTTTATGAATCAGTATTGGAACAAAATTGGATTGTAATTGACCCCGATCAAAACAGCTCAATTGGATTGATTAGAATGTATTTAGACATTTTCGTAATGAGTATTATGTTTTTTATTTCAGGCTATTTCATTCGATATTCAGCAATAAACAGCACTTCATTCAACTTTATCAAATCAAAATTTAAACGTATAATGATACCTTGGTTGGTTGCTGTTGTAACCATGATTCCTGCCTATAAAGCCATTTTTTTATATGCAAGGGGATTGCCACAAGAAGTTTGGTATTCGTACTTTCATCTTTTCCAAAGAACTGGTGGAAACCCTTATTTTTACGCTGATAACCCAACTCAGGGTTGGTTATGGTTTCTACCTGTATTATTTATATTCCAGATAATCTATTTGGCTCTTTCAAAATCAAATTTGTTGTCATCTATTAATATCTCATTAAAAACAGGTGTTATCCTAACGTTTGTAATCGGTCTAATATACAGCATGGTTATTTCAGAACTTGACTTACGGGGTTGGTATCACTCGGCTATACTTCATTTCCAAAATGAACGATTACTAATCTATTTTATGGTATTTCTACTTGGATCGCTTTGCAACAAACTCATTATATTCGAATCAAACATCAAAAAAATGAAATACTATATCATATCAAATGTATTGTTAACACTATCGTTGGGTGTTTTTACAGTCGTTGCACTAAATCTGTTCTTCAATATGATCGACCCTTCCAGAAACTACTATTTTGTTTCTATGTTTTTCGACAAGGTATTATACTACAGTTCAATGTTAATTTCGATGCTCGCCTTTTTACAAATTCTGGTTCATGTATTCAGGTTCAACCTGAACAAAACCGGCAAACTTCTGAGCGAAATGAGCAGGAACTCATACTATGTTTACATAATACACATGGTAGTATTGGGTGTAATTGCGGTAATTCTCTTACAGGTTGCTCTACCTGCTATGCTAAAATTTTTAATCCTTACAATTCTAACCTTTGTTGTCTCCAACATTCTGGTGTCGGCATATCATCGTTTTTTTCGCAACCCAATTACCTTAAAATCATCACTTACAACTTTATTACATTCTATGTTGTAACATTTGCTGTCCGTGGAAATTTTGATATTACTAAAATGACCGCTCGGTGATTGCTGAAATGATTCAGAATAATTATTAAATTTGTTGTTACAACCTATAATTCAGACAAATGAATATTCCAAATAAGCTAAAAGCCAAAAGGGCATTTTTAAAAAAAGGAACATGTTCCAGAACATTCTTTTATTTATTGAACAAAGAGTTCGGTAATCCGAATGATGATGAAGAGAGAGCCATTGATCCATTGGCCGGTGGTATACTTCAACAAGGTTACCAATGTGGAATGCTTTGGGGTGCTTCGATGGCAGTTGGTAAAGAAGCATATAGAAGAAATAAAAATTTAGATGAGGTAATATCCTCAACTATTGTTGCAACTCAACATATCATGGAATCGTTTGTAAACCGAACAAAGTCTATTGAATGTGCAGATGTGACAAAAACTGATTTTAGCAATAATTGGAGTTTTGCTAAATATATGTTATCAGGGAAATTTACCGCCTGCTTTAGGTTAGCAGGAAGGTGGGCTCCGGAAGCAGTTAAGGCGGCAAAAGAAGGGCTGGATATCAAACAAAACAATCCAACCACACATCCCATAAGCTGTGCATCCGAAGTTGTAAAAAAGATGGGCGGTAGTGACGAAGAAATAGCAATGGTATCAGGATTCGCTGGAGGTTTAGGATTAAGTGGCAATGGTTGTGGGGCTCTTGCGGCAGCCATTTGGAAGAATAGTCTTACAAAGCATATAAAACTTACTGGAAAATCTGCTCCCTATAAACCTGAAACCAATGAGGTTCTTCAGAAATTCCACAAAGAAACCGGATATGAAATGGAATGTAGTGTGCTATGTGGGAGAAAGTTTAGTACCATAGAAGAACACACAGAGTTTATTAAAAATGGTGGGTGTAGTAAGCTAATTAACCTGCTTGCAAATGTGTAATTGTAACCAATCAGTAAAACAAAAGACAATAATATTCGAGTTTTTATGTGCAGGTTTTAAAATGTGGTTTTTTTACCACTAAGGAACACGAAGGATTACACAAAGGGGTGCTAAATAAAAATAAATAACGTTCGAAATATAACTAATGAAATGCTATTTGCTTCAGAAGACATTTATTTGTTACGCCGATATTAATAAACATCAATTATGAGAAAAATAACATCACTTGAAAACTTAGGCTTTTCAGATTTATACATTGCCTTTAACAAGGCATTCCAAGATTACGAAATACAATTTAATAAAAACGACCTCAAGGTATTGCTACAGCGCAGAGGCTTTGTTCCTGAACTTTCGTTTGGTGCCTTTGAGGGAGATAAACTTATCGCTTTTACATTCAATGGAATTGGATTTTACAATGGAGTAAAAACAGCCTATGATACCGGAACAGGCACAATAAAAGAGTATCGGGGACAGGGGTTAGCCACAAAAATATTTGAATATTCTTTACCCTTTTTAAAGAAAGCAAACGTTAGCCAATATCTTCTGGAAGTATTACAGCACAACACAAAAGCTGTTTCAGTTTACAAAAAAATTGGATTCGAGGTTAGCAGAGAGTTTAATTATTTTATTTGTAAGAATGAGGAACTACAAATCAACCCAAGTAGTAAAAATAAGGACTTCGAAATAATAAAAATTGGTTTGAATCAATGTATTTCAATGATTGATTTTTGGGACTTTATTCCTGCATGGCAAAATAGCTTTGACTCAATTACCAGAAAACCAAATGACTTTATTATCGTTGGAGCTACCATAAGAAATCAGGTGGTTGGATATTGTATTTTTGATCCAAAATCAGGTGATATAACTCAAATTGCCGTAAACAAAAAACACAGAAGAAAAGGTATAGCTTCATTATTGCTTGAAGATGTTTTGAGGTATAATCAGCACAGTTCTGTTAAAGCAATAAATACGGAAGTTGGTTGCAAGTCGATCAATGATTTTTTACAATCGGTCGGAATTTCAATAACAGGAAAGCTATTTGAAATGATTAAACAGCTAGTTCCTTTACAAAATTTTCTGGCAAAGGATAATACTGATTAATAATTGTTAATTATTGTTTCTTCTATTTAGGAATAACATAATAGATACCGGCATCAGGGCCAAGAGGAATCCCCAGTAACAACCATGCAACAAGCAGGAGCACCCAAACCAGGAAGAATGCAATAGAATATGGCATCATTGTTGCGATAATGGTTCCAATCCCTGATTTTGGATCATATTTCTGCACAAATGCGATTATCAAGGCGAAGAAACTCATCATTGGAGAAATAACATTTGTAACACTATCACCAATTCTATAAACAACTTGCGACAATTCAGGGGAGTAGCCCATTATCATAAACATCGGTATAAATATTGGGGCCAGTATTGCCCATTTTGCAGAAGCACTTCCCATCAGCATATTTATTAATGCAGATAGTATGATGAAAAGAATCATAAGAGGAATAAGGCCGATATCTGCCGACATCAATACGCTCGCACCTTCAACAGCAAGTATAATTCCTAGATTACTCCATTTAAAAAAGGCCACAAATTGTGCTGCAAAAAACACTAACACAAAATATGTTGCAAGGGTTTTCATAGATGATGACATGCCATTCATTACATCAGTATCATTTTTGAAAGCTCCGGTTGTAAAGCCATAAGCAAGCCCTGCGGCTCCTGCAGATAAAAATAGCATGGCAACAACCCCTTTAATCAAAGGTGATGTAAGGATTCCTCCATCAATACCTCTGAAAAAGCCATTTTCCGGAATTATTCCGATCAATGTAATTACCATAATTACCAATAATGCTAATAATGCCATCAGCAGCCCCTTCATTTCTTTTCCGGAAAGCTTTTCTACCTTTTTCTCCTTTTCGCTAACCTTCCCGGTATATTTTCCAAGCCTGGGCTCCACAACCTTATCAGTAATAAAAGTTCCAGTAAATGCGATAATAAACGTTGAAGCTACCATGAAATAGTAGTTAGCTGTGGGGTTAACTTCATATGAAGGGTCAAGAATTTCAGCTGCTTCTGTGGATAACCCTGCAAGGAGAGGATCGACTGTGCCAAGCACAAGGTTTGCGCTAAAACCACCACTAACACCAGCAAATGCAGCAGCCATTCCGGCGATAGGGTGTCGGCCAACAGCAATAAATATTACTCCGGCTAGTGGAATTAATAGTACGTAACCAACATCAGAAGCTACATTGGAAAGAATACCTGAAAATACAATTATAAATGTAAGAAGTTGCTTGTGAGAATTTAAAACCAACAACCTTATAACCGCATTTATTAACCCGCTTTGTTCAGCTATCCCTATTCCTAGCATTGCCACCATCACAATACCTAAAGGAGCAAAACCGGTAAAATTATCAACCATTTCAAGGAGAATGCGATGAATTCCATCATGCGACAGCAGGTTAACTGTAAATATTGTTTCTTTGGTACCCGGATGTATAACTTCCCATCCCAATGAAGATCCTATTGCTGATAAAACAAGCGTCAGTAAGGCGAATATTGCAAACAGAGTTCCCGGGTGCGGAAGTGCATTTCCGGCCTTTTCAGTCCAGTTTAATATCCTCTGAAAAATACTGATCTTTGGTTTGCTAATTTCCATGATAACAATTGAATGCGCAAAGATATAAAGCACTGCATGTTCAGGACCTATATTTCATTTTTAACAATTAATTAACATATGGAAACAATCAATTATTACCAAATTTTGATTTTAATGCTCCAGGGTTTACTGATTTCTGCCCTAATACTATTTTTGTTCCGTATCCGATCCATAATGGGTCTTGGGTTATTATTTACAGCACTCGGCCTATTTCAGTTTATGCAGGTATTTCTATCAACCACCGTTTATGTTGAAATTGCAAAAAACATATTTATATCTCCCGGTTCATCGATAATGTTTCCTGTTAGTCTATTTGCCATTCTGATAATCTACATTAAAGAAGATGCGCTAGAAACCCGAAAAGTGATATATGCCTTATTATCAGCTAATATTGTAATGGCACTTCTTTTGCTATCGTTTAGCTGGAGCATAGGGAATGCAAATATATTTAACCCGTTTAACGTTTCGCCCGATCTTTTTAATATTAGTGCATGGGTTCTGTTTGTGGGAACCGCAACCCTTTTTATTGATAGCCTGCTGATTATCCTAATCTACGAGTTTGTTTCAAAATATTTAACAAATTTATTTGCCAGAATATGTATTACTATGCTGATTGTATTAAGTTTTGATACTTTCTTATTTAGCTTTGGAGCTTTTTGGAGTTCTGATAATCTCAACACCATTTTTTTAACCGGATTAGTATCAAAAGTAATCGCAGGAATATTTTACAGTTTAATTTTTACTCTTTATCTTAGATACTTTGACAAGGATTCTTCGGAATCAACCACTTATACTTTTAAGGATTTCTTTAATTATTTAACTTATCGTCAAAAATTTGAACTTGCAAAAAAAGAAGTTCAGATAAGTGAAAACAGATACCGTACACTTGCAAATATTTCACCTGTTGGTATATTTTTAACACAGGCAAACGGTAGCACTATATACGTAAATCCAAGATGGAGTAAGATATCTGGTTTGCCAGAAACTTTGGCACTCAATGACAACTGGCTTAATGCTGTCCATCCTGAAGACATAGAAAAAATAAAAACTGGCTGGGCAAAAGCAACCTTAAAAAAAGAAGCTTCATATTCTGAATATAGATTTATTCAACCTGATGGTACAATTAAGTGGGTATTAGGCCCGGCAGTTCCCGAATTAAATAGTGAAAATCAAATTATCGGTTATGTAGGCACGATAACCGATATAACCGAACTAAAACTTTTTGAGATAAAGCTAAATAAGGCAAAGGAAAAAGCTGAAGAAAGCACCAGACTTAAATCTGCTTTTCTGGCTAATATTAGTCATGAAATTCGCACACCAATGAATGGAATACTTGGTTTTGCGGGACTACTTAAAACGCCTAATCTTAAAGGTCAGGACAGGGAAAATTATATTAAGATTATTGAAAAAAGCGGTAAGCGGATGCTTAATATCATTAACGATATTGTTGATATCTCAAAAATAGAATCAGGCCAAATGGAGGTGTTTTTATCAGAAACCAATGTTCTTAAACAGCTCGAATACATTCATACTTTTTTTGCGCCCGAGGCTGAAAGCAAAAATTTACATCTGGTGTTTATTGATGAGTTATCAGATAACGAAGCCATAGTTAATACTGACCGCGAAAAGCTATACGCTATCCTATCAAACCTTGTTAAGAATGCCATTAAATACACCAAAAAAGGAACAATTGTTTTTGGATGTAATAAAACAGGGGAGTATCTTGAATTTTTTGTGAAAGATAGAGGAATTGGTATTCCTGAAGACAGGCAAGATGCGATATTTGATCGGTTTGTTCAGGCCGATATATCAGACAAACAAGCCTTGCAAGGTGCTGGGCTTGGATTATCTATCTCGAAGGCCTATGTTGAGATGCTGGGAGGTACAATTTGGGTTAAAAGCAAAGTAGATGTTGGTTCCGAATTCCGTTTTCGCATCCCATACATAAAGACTGAAGAAGATAAAGTCAGGGAAATCCCCGTTCAGGAAAACAGCCATGTTAAAATTGTTAAAAAACTAAAAGTATTAATCGCAGAAGATGAGGAATATGCCGACATGCATATAACTCTACTCATTGAAAAAATTAGCAAAGAGATATTACACGCAAAAACTGGTAAAGAAGCGGTTAATGTGTGCAAAAATAATCCTGATCTTGACTTAATTTTAATGGACATAAAAATGCCTGTTATGGATGGTTACAATGCTGTAAAACAAATACGTGATTTTAATAGTTCAATAATCATAATAGCACAAACGGCTCATGCCCTAACCGGTGACAAAGAAAAGGCACTTGAGGCCGGATGTAATGATTATATTTCAAAACCCATCAATCAAAAATTATTGATGACATTAATAGAAAAGCAATTCTATTAATAGTTGCTAATTTTGTTTTTGCCTATTCTTAACCTATGTAAAGATGAAAGCAATTATAAATATTATCCTTCCCTTTTTTATTGGTATGGCCGTAGCAACTCTCCTTTTCCTTTCAATTGGATGGTGGGGGTTTTGGATTATTTCTCCCTGGATTGGGTTCTCCATATAAACAGGTATGCTCGTTAGGTCGAGACTAAAGGGGAAGAAAAAAATAACTGGAAGAAAGATCGCAATCATTCTGATTCTCCCCTGCTTATTAATTTTTATTCCTGTAATCAACAATGAGAATTTTCAGTTGGAAGGAGTTTAGCTGATTGTACTTGTTGGGTTATTTAGCAAAGGTTTTATTCACTATGCTATTGCCAAAATATTCGGTCCGATTATTTGGGGAAGAGGATTTTGTGGTTGGGCATGCTGGCTAAACGATAAAAGGGCTTTCTGTAAATATTTATGCCCGGTTGCACTTGTAATGATTCCAACTACTAAAATCAGTATAATTAATATTAAACCAACGGGGATTGAGTGCACATAATGCGGAGCTTGTAATAAAATATGCCCAATGGATATTGATGTAATGAGCTATATTAAAAAGGGCGAAAAAATCAATCATTCGGAATGTGTACTTTGTGCCGACTGTCAGGTAGTGTGTCCAGTTGATGCTATTAAATAACATAAGCAAGTATTGAAATTAATCCTCCTATACTTGCTGTTTTGAAATAGATTATTTGAAAAATACTGGGACTATTTATACTTAAAATATTTAATGGACAGATGATTGTAAGCAAATTAAATTCATTTAATTTTACCTGCTATATTTTATTGAACCAAATATCGAAAAAGCAAATGAAAAATAATATCAAAATACGACCAGCATTGTTTGAAGACCTTACTTCAATTGTAACAATATATAATCAGGCAATCAGATCTAGAAAAGCAACCGGGAATCTATGGGAATTTACAGTAAAGCAACGGGTTGAGTGGTTCAAAAAGCATAATCTTGATGAATTTCCAATCTATGTGGCCGAATTGAATGGTGAGGTTGTTGGTTATGTTAATCTTTCAGAATACCGCCCTGGTAGAGAAGCCATGGCTAAAATTGCAGAGGTGAGCTTTTTTCTTGACGATGAACAGAAAAGAAAAGGAATTGGCTCAGCATTACTTGAGCATGTAATTAAAGATTGTTCAAGAATCGGCAAAAATACTTTGCTGGCGTTTTTGCTTGATGCAAATTTTGAGAGCATAAAACTCCTTACCAAATATGGGTTTATAGAATGGGGCAGGCTGCCGACAACTATTAATATTGATGATAAGGTTCATGATCACTTGATTTATGGATTAAAGGTTAAAGAATCCACTATCTAAGAAGGTGGGGTTGGATTGCACCCGAGGGAGCTTTAAGTTATTATGTACATATTATGGAGTGTTGGAGAAATGGACGTGGGATATAGTTTTGTCAATAAATATTATTAGAAATACAAACCAAACATAGCATGCTGCTACTTAACTATAATAACTTTCCGAACCCAAGATGCGTTCTCAGTTTCAATATTCAGAATAAATAAACCTTCGGGTATAAGTAGCAAATCTATTGTCATCTCATGGTTATTTACATTTTTATCAGACAGCACAACATTACCCGATATATTAAAAAGTGTTAAACAGTGTATAATCTCTTTGCTTACTACATTTATTCTTCCTTTGGCCGGATTAGGAAAAATTTTGATATTATTGAATAGCTCTATTTCTTCATCGCCTTCCAGAAAAATATAAACAAAGTCTTCATCAGGGTTATTCTTTGAAAGTCCTGGTAATGATTCGCAAAAATCTAGCTCACTACTGTTTAAAGCTGTAACCTTATAAAAGTAACCCGATTGAAGACTAACATTGGGAACTGTGTCATAATACACATAATCAAATTTATATGGAACACCTGGGATTGAATCATATAATTCGTAGTTTGTTGTTGATTCGTCCATTTTGTAAAGATAGAATTGTTCTGTTTCCCATGGATAATTAGTTAATTGATCAGGAACACTTTCAATATAAGTTCTGAGATTTAGATTACCTTCAATACCGAATTGGTCCAGAGTTAACCAAGGATGGTTAAATCCATAAGAAAACAAATTACCATATCCATCAACTGCCATAGAATTATCAGTACTTATTGGTGTTTTAGAAGGGTCTTCGGTTTGTATAAACAATGCTACCCAAAGATCTCTGTTTTTATTTATCGGTATCGATTCATCAAATTCTATTTCAGTCCAATCACCAACCTGAGTTTGATCCGTAACATCTAGCTGGTAAAGCCAGTGATTATATCCACTTTCTTTTTCAATCAAATCTATTCGAACATGAGTTATTTCATCTGCAATGAAGTACTTTACTTTTTTTACTCTACAATTATCGTAATTACTTAATTGTACTTTTGTAAATACCGTAGCGATTCTCATAAAGTCTCCATCACTGAATTGATTAACAGTTTCTCCGTTATCATAATGTAACCAGTTGGTTACGGGTTGACCTTCAGTACTATTCCACTCAATTTTATTTGACGGGTTATTAAAAGTAAACCAATCAACAGATGCTGAAACCATCCTTGGTTGTGGGCAAATCCTTCTAAAAGCTATATTGTCGATATACCATGCATAAATATTATTAGTTCTTTCACCTTTGGCAGTAAAGCGCACCTGAAAAAAGTTAGTAATGCACAAACCGCTTACATCAAACTCGGAATTACTCCAGGGCATATCACCTGTATTGTAGTATATTACTATTTCATTCCAACCTTCTCCATTATTGATTTCAACAATCATCATTTCAGTACTATCCATATTTATATCATTTAGTCTAAGGTCGAAACTAAATACTAGTTTGCCTAAAGTAAGACTATCGGCCCGTATATATGAACTTGTTATACTTGATTCATATGGTTCTAAAATATGCGGTGATTTGCTAAATTTTATCGATGGTTCAGGATTCCCATAGTTTTCAACAATACTCCAGTTAGATATACTATCATCAAATACCCATATATTTTCACTATCAGGATCCCAGGTCTCCAAGTAAGGTATTAAACTACCCCAAGCAATAGAAGCATTCGTTGATTCTTTTACTGATACTGCATATTCTCCTGGGAAACCATAATATGAAAGATCATACACCGCTTCAATATCAAATTTGTAACTTCCAGGAGGTATTGAATCAAATTCATATGTGATAATTTCTCCTGCTTGCTGTCCGGAATATAATATACTGTCTATCTTTTCATCATTCTGATAAAGAATAAAACTTACAAGTCCAGCCGGAACACTATCAGTGTCAGTAACGCATGGTGGTAACCAGTGAAGACTCAAATTCCAGTTACCTGTTATATATGTATTGTTAAAACTTAGTACCGGATGCAAGAATCCTGAGAGCCATGAGTCACAAGAATAATCCGACTCGCCACACCCATAAATTGCATTGACGCATGCCATATAGTTATAACCATATGCCAGATTATCAAAAAAATATGATGTGTCCTGTGGGCCAACCTGATCAAATGGTAATCCGTTCAATAGTATATTATATCCTAATACATCTAAAGTATCGGCAGATATCGAAATATTGTCAATTGCCCATCCTGATCCCCATTGATTATGATCAGATGAATGGAAAATAAGCCATACTGAATCTGATGATAATCCGGAAATGGGTGAAAGGTCTACAGACACGCTATTCCATACATTATCCGGATTCATTTCAGCTATGGTATCCCATGTAATACCTGCGTCATAACTATACTCAATATAGGCAGAATGTCCACTATACCCCGTATAATACTGATCAAATTTAAGATGGTATGATCCTGAATTACTTAGGTCTACCTGAGGAGTTATAAGAAAATCCAACGGGTGATACCCGGCAGAACCAAAATCTGTATATGCAACTGCATAATAACTATCTCCGGGAGGTACGGTCAAATACTCGGCAGAAAAATTATTATCACGCCACCAACTAGTTCTGTTGGGATAACCATTGTGCATCTTTTGCCATCCTTGGGGAGGAAACAATTCATCTTCAAACGTTTCTTCCTGAATAGTTCCAACCACCGGTTTTTTCCAGGATAGTACATTCGTCATCGAATCAATTGTTACGCTGTAAGGGGGATAAATATATTCTGTTAATTCTATACTTATTGTTGTGTCTCTTGTTATTTCTATTGTGTCAGCGTAATTATTATAACCATAGTGGGTGGCAACAACACGGAAAGTGTCGCCAAGAACTGTATCAATTTCACAATTTCCATTATTATCAGTGAAAACCGAATAATCAGTAAATCCACAGTTTGTCCCTTTCATAATAATATGTGTGCTGTCAACTGATCCCTGATTACATGATGAAATATTGAAAGCAACACTTATATTACCCTCGGGTGGTATTATGTTAGAATAAGTCCACTTTGAACTGGAATAAGAATACTGAGCAGTGACAGCGCCTGCAAAATAATATATTGGATGCCCACCTGAAAAATAATGAGTAAATCCAGCAATGGGGGTTAATACCGTACTGTCAGGATAGTTACAGGGTTCTATTTCAGTAACTATTGCTGCTTCAAAATTTGTTATACTTGTTGAAATATTCCCATACTCCTCAACCATTGATCGTATCATATAGTTGGCTGTAGTATCCAGCGACCAAACATTTGAGTAATAACTTTTATTATATGATGTGTAATGGCAAATACTTGTTGTATCAGAAACAACTGAAGGCCTGTTGGTAGAATGTTTAATACCAATATAATAGCTTCCAGAGTCTAGTTTGAATGAGAATGCATTGTAAAATTCATTCCAAGATTTGTTGCTTGTATATAGATATTTATTGAAATAATCTATTTTCGTTCCTGGTAGCCCACCATTACCGTCATCATCAAAAAGACAAACTTCTACATTTCCATACGTATAAGGATATGGAGGTAAACTACCGTCACCAAAATTTATCCTACACCCTGTTACTTTTGCCGGATAACTATTTGGAGTACATTTAACAACAAAGTATCCGCCATTATCCCTATATTCGAGTCTCTCAAAACTGCCGTCATCAAATATAATCTCATTGGCTATCAATGGGTTTGAAAACTCAATATAACAAGTATTCCCAATATATTCTGAGGTAACTCCTAACGGGGCATATGGATACAAATGCATTTCTGCATCATGAAATACCTGGGTGTTTTCAGGTATGTACGTTGTTGTTTTAACAGTATCATATCCATATTTTGTAAAAACCAGCTCATATAATCCTGTATCTATGGTAATTAAATAATAGCCTGAATAATCTGTATCTATTGAGTAAGTCTGGTTTCCAATAGCTTTAACTGTAACAAATTGAAATGGAGTTGAGGTCTCCAAATTGGTTACATACCCGGATAAAGATGACTGAGCAACTAAATTAAGACATCCAAATAATATGGGTAAGAAAAGCAGGCTTAAGTGCGTTATCTTCTTCATCTGGAAATTATTAAATTTTGCTGTGAATATACTAAATATTATTGTGGGTTTTGGAATTGAACACAACAATTGTAAATTTAATAAGCACCATATGGTATTGCGAATCAACGAGCCACAACAAAGACGCCGCAATTTGAGTACGGCAGGGATTGAAATGGTAGCTTGTTGAAATGATTGCTGACTTTTTTGTTGACAGGCGGAGGCTGACGAAGGAAGCCCACGTACTGTTTATAAAAAACAGCAAGTAAGAAACAACTACAAATGGAAAGCCCGTTAAGCCGCAAAAAAAGTCTTATTTCAACTAACTAAGACATAACAGCCGCCCAGGGAATCATAAACACCATTACAACCAATGCGATTGCATAATAAATGAAAATGGTTCTGTTTTTCTTAACAGCTGTAGCATTCTTTTTCGATATGAATAAACCGATGGAAACCAACCCAACGGCAATAAGCATCATTAAAGGATGTTCCATTCCGTAAAACCTGAGCTCTTCATTTTTCATAAATCCTTCTCCAAAATGAACCAAGGGGCTGATAAACATTAATGTAATACCAAGTAATGCCTGAATATACATTAACCATTTTGTGTAAAAGAAAAATTTATACCAATGTGCTGAAGATGTTTCTTCCTTTTTTATGAGCTTAATAAGGCTAAATATTACGCTTAAAGTTAACATGACCACTACGAGCCACATGATTCCTGAATGTGTGTGTTGAATTATATTGTACATAGTATCATTTTAGTTTATGTTGCAAAATAATACCTTTTTTTCTAATAAACCATGCCTTATTTGGTTTAAAACTAAATAAAAGAAAATCATTGTCTGCTGGTTAATTGATTATTAATGATGGATTAATTAAAAATCGATTGTTCATTTATCATCAATCATATTGTGTATCATTTTCATTCAAAAATCAATATGAGCCTTGGGATGGAATATATAACGGAGAAGCAGCGCCATTGGGTGTTTATGTATGGAAGGAAAAGTATCAATACCGACTTGAAGGAGCGGGTTCGGAAGTAATTGAAGAATCGGAAACCGTAACGTTATCAAGATAATCAACTGTTATTGTAACTCTCACTATTTTTTATTGTCATTACTGTAATTATTTAATAGCTAAAGTCATGACGGAGTTAAATTGGTTAAAACTATCGGGCTTATTGCACCGATGCTTATACAACAGCGAAAATCCACAATGTCCTTTTTTGGATTATAGAAACCTTGATTATTTTCAACAATATCAAACATTGAATCAGCTTAGTGATACATCGGGACAACAAATGCTAAAGGCCTGTGGTTCCTGTAGAAATCAGTGTAAGGAAATGAAAGTTAGGGTTGTCCCCATTGACAACTCGAGGCATTTTAGGATAGTGGGTTAAGATATATCTTCTATCTCATCAGTAGGTGATTTCTTCTTAAACCAGTTTTTGGGATTCATATAGGCTTTGTATTTAGTAAACAACTCCTTTCCTACCAACAATCCTCCCGACCAAAATATCACCTCAGCAGCAATGAAAAGGGATGTTGTTACAGTAACCTTAGTTTTTGCTTCAAAATCCAGAAATGGAATCAGAAATGCCACAAGAAATATCGGAATCGATACTACAATTAATATTATTCCTAATTTGATTTTCCAATTTGTGTTTTTCATGTTTTTCTATCCTAAGATTTGGTCAAAAATAATTAAAGAATCCACCATCTAAGAAGGTGGGTTTCAAATGCATATTAAATGGATGTGAAAAGACTTATACCGTGATTTGCTTTTCAACAACCCTTTCTATTTGTAGCTGACTCATCATCCTCACAACCAGAGGCACACAGGTTGCCGAAAATATTAGATGATGATTACCCAGGCTACTATTTTTTAGTAATAAAGTTTGTTCTTCAGAAGTACTAAATTCTATTTGAGTACGACAGGCAAAGTTGTGATTCGGAGTTTCAGAGATTTCTCCTTCCAATAACATATACTTATCCAATTTGTTGTTGATACGAAAAACACCAACTCTCCCCTTTTTAAATTTTCCCTGTATTGCAGTGCCGCAATTGGTTTCGAAATGAGTTGTTATATTATATGATGAAAGGCTGTTTAATGGCGCCGTACAATGTGCAAAAAGTACTGTTTCGTCTCGTATCTCGGCAATATTTGCCTGCCAGGGAATTTTGCCACATAGAGCCCTAACAATCATGCTGCCAATCATACTACAAACATCTCCCTCACAAGCGGCTACTATATTCTTAGTATTAAAAACAGCAAGTGGCAAACAAGCTGTTACCTGATCTCTTCTTACCATCGAAAAGCACTCCACGCTAATGGCAGAAAGAGCATTTTCCGTAATCACATTATCAAGTAAGTGATATACTTTTGAGGTTTCCAACAACTTTTCTTTATCGATATCAGGAAAAAAAGTGTTAAATTCTTTTGAAGGTTCTTTTATTCTATAATCTTCCAGTTTATTCCATGGTAAGCGCAACAATTCAATTCCTAATTTTTCTTTAATGATTGTATTTTCAATATCTGAAATAATTAACCAATTGGAAACTTCACCAATAATGGCGGCCTTTTGCTTCGACAAGGATTCAATGGCTTGATTAATTTTATAGACCTCTTCAAACTCCTTAAATGCATCGGGTATCATAAGGTCTATTATGCTAACATTTTTATTTTTTGCTCTTAAATAAGCGGCGATTTCAATGGTGGCAGCAAAGGAATTATTTTCTCTATGACATAAGAGAATAATATTATTATGTTTGCTGGTGAGTTCTGCGGCAAACTGCTCCGAACCACCACTTGCTATAAAAAGCACTCCCTTAAAATCATTAACTATTTGATATTCATTATCAATAAAGAAATTACTTAATATTGATGCTGATCGATTTCTTAATTCCTGATCATTGTTGTCGTAGGATATATATGTTATTTTGTGAGTCATTTTTAATTTTATTATTCAGAATAAAAGCGACTCACAAAAGTACAGAAACGGGTTCAATAATGAGCAACCTCGCTGCAAAGTGGACGAGGCATCTCAATTACGGAAACGATGTTAGAGAACTCAGCATTGTAATAAATCAAATACGATTGTTTTAGATTAGCAAGTATTGATTTTAACCTTTGTTTGGTTATCCTGATGGATTTCTTTTGGGATGTATACGCTCAAATTTTTTTATGCTCAATTCATATAGAAAAATTAAATATTTCTTTTTCAACAATAAACCTGTTTTCTTCCATTATTATAGTGTCGCTCTTTATCTAACCTGTACTGATTTACTCTATTAGATCTGTAATAAATACAGTATAACAGGAAGGCTTATCAGACTTAGAATTGTGGAAATAAAAAAGTTTTTCATTGCCAAATTATCATCAGCACCATATCGTTTTGCAATCAACACCAGAATTGTCATACAGGGCATTGCTGCCTCTAATATTAATACTGAGAATGCAATATTACTAATCTGTAAATTGAACAATTCGATTAAAAACCCAAATAAGAAAATAAAAACTACCGGAAGTAACAGCAATTTGTTAAAACTAAGCATAAATACATTAGATGTATTCAACATGTCCTGTAATTTTATTTGAGCCAGCAATATGCCAATGTAAATCATTGATAAATAGAGTGTGGTTTGCCCTAGTCCTGCCAAGGGGATTGTTAGTATTTGCGGTAATTGTATTCGAAAACCCATCATAACAAGGCCGATGGTCAGGGCTATAATATTGGGGTTTAATAGCTTTTTTAGATTCTTAATGCCTTTTTCTTTTGATGCAGGAGCTAGCTTATGTATGCCATAAGTCCACATCACAGTATTCATGGTTAGCTGATAAAGGGCCGCATATAAAATTGCTTCACCTCCGGGAAACAGAGCGTCCAACAATGGAAATCCCAAAAAAACAATATTCCCCAACATGGTATGCAGCATATGTATTGAGGCCTGTGGGCGTTTCAGTTTAAAAAGTTTGGCGGTTAACTTTCCGATAATTGCCTGTATAAACAAAATGAAATACGTACCAATAATGATAAAAATTCCATTCCTAAGAATATCCGATGTGAGTGTAAGGCTTGATAATTTTGTTACAATAAGTAATGGTAGTGTGATATAAAACACCAATTTCTCGATTACATCTTTGGCCGAGTTTTGAATAATTTTAGCTCTGTACGCAATAATTCCGCACAATGCCAAAATTGCCAAAAATGAAATCTGATCGATTATTATTGAAAAGCCCATAATTAACTCTAACTGCTCATTGCGTAAAATTAAGGTGTTTTTGCTTTGATTATTGAATTGAGACGACTTAATGAAATATTAGAACCGGCTAGTTGATTTAATTTAACATCAATCACCAGTAAATAAGTTCACATTAGTTATTCTTTTTTCTAAGCAGGTTCCATATCACTTTTATCAGAGTTTTTATCACTTTCCATATGGATTGTTTGGGTTGGAAAGGCAAATTCAATTCCTTCCTGTGTAAACCGTTTTATTATTTCTAAATTTATATTTTCCCCGTGTTTCAAAAATTCCCACCAATCAGGTGGAAAATGCCAATAACTAATGTAAATATTTAGTGAATCCGGATTAAATTTATCGAAAATAACATGTGGAGGAAAATCAGGATGATTAATTGCTTGATTCGGATGTAACTTATTATCTGGTAATTCTGGTACGGCCAGGATATCTCTGATAATTTGCAAACTCTTTTCGATCATTTCCGTCGAGGTATTATAAGTTATTGTGATATCGAATTGTCGACGAAGGAATAATCTATGCTGAATATTTTCAATCTCCGTTGCAGCCATTTTTTCATTTGGTATTGATACCAACGGCCCGGTTAGCGTTCTTACTTTTGTTGATCTTATTCCAATTTCTTCAATTGTTCCATTGTGATCTTTTACTTTCACTCTATCTCCAACTCTATATGGTCTGTCGGCTAATATTGTAAATGATGCTATTATATTCTCCATGGTTGATCGGGCAGCAAGAGCTATTGTTAAACCACCAATTCCAACTCCTGTTATAATAGGTAGTAGTGAAACGCCCAACTGAGATAATCCATAAATTAAAATAATAATTGAGACTATAAATGCCAGAATACTAAAAATCGCTCTTGTGTATGTAGCTTCGATTCCCATTTTTTTTATTCGCGTCGACATGATTACTGTTAAACTCATCGAAACAATGAAATAGAATGATAGTATTGATATTAATACCCATGAAATGGATTCGAAAAGTAATCGGGTAAAAACAAAGACTTCATTGGTAAGATTTACCGTTGTACTAAGAAAAACATATAGACCTTCTATCATTAAAATAACCAGTATCAGATACAGCACCAATCCCCAGCGCTTCCCAATATCTTCTTTTTTTCTTAAACGATAAACGAATATGAAATAAAATATTCGCGATAAAAAAATTAACAGACTTATTGAAATAATATATGCTATCCATTGCCAAATTGTTTGTGAATAAAACATATTGTCCGACCAATCGGGCAGAATTCGAGCCCATTTTGGAGGTAGAAGCTTTCCCGGAGTTGATATAAAAAAGTTATAATACCCTTTTGTCACAAACTTATCTGTACTATAAGGTTGATCCTTAATAATATTATAATATGCTGGTAGTTCTGTAATTGTACTAGCCGAAAACAGGTATTCACCTTCGTCTTCACCTTCCATTATCCTTTTTAGTACGATATTGGTATTCGGAACTGTCCATCTCAGCAATTTGGGATATTTCTTAGTTTCTAAATCTTCTTCTACCGCTTCTAAATTTGGAATATCCTCAAGTGGAGGCAAATGTATTCTGTCGAGAATTTCTTTCAATAGAAGGGCCATTTCGTAACCCATATCTTTTCGTAAAGTTGGAGGGTATTCACTTAGATCTAAACAATGAACACTTCTGGCAAATAAATATTCTGCTTGCTCAGATTGATTTTTTACGTCTTCTGACAAAAATAAACCCGGTTCATCCTGACTTTGTTTGTAAGCATTCATTAAAATTCTATACGATCGGTTCATGGAAGTAATAAAATGCCTCATCGTTGCTCTTGGACTCATTGTGTTTGGCGGTTTTAGAGGAAATTTAGTAGTATCCGAAATAACAAAATAGTCCAGTTCTTTTGAAGCAATGGAGTGTGATTTTTGAGCAAATAAATCAAATATTATCAACCCTATGCAAAGTAAAAATAATAAGTGCTTTTTCATTTACGTTTATTAAGTTGTGTTCATATGCGAGCTTCGATAAAAATAATGAAATAATTTAATAATATGAAATACAAAATTTTATTCTTATTGATTATTCTTTATGTAGGATTAAAAGCACAGGATATTACCAACTCTATTCAACCTGTTGAATTTACTTATAAAATTGTAGGGTCGGATAAACTGGTAGCATATGTGTTTTTCCCGTTTGATTATTCGGCTAATGAAAATCATGCTTCAATTGTAATTTTCCATGGTGGAGGTTGGTCTATGGGAGAACCTTCGTGGGGATTTGGGCATGCACAAAAATATGCGAAATTAGGATTGGTATCAATTGCCGTTCAATATCGTTTATCCGATGAAAATACAATTACACCGATAGATGCCATGGAGGATGCAAAAGATTTTTTTATATGGATAAGAGAGAACACAAAGCTTTTAAAAACCAATAATGATAAAATTGCCGCTTTTGGTTGGTCTGCAGGCGCACATCTTATTGCAAGTGCAGCAGTTTTTCCTGCTTACGGGTCAGATTCAGTTATCACAAGTATACCCAATGCGTTAATTCTGCAATCGCCAGCCTTATCAATTGTAAATGACATGTGGTTCAAGAAACTTTTGCTTAACAAAGGAAATCCTATAGATTTTTCTCCTGCAGAAAATATAGTTGGAGAGATGCCGCCATCTATTATAGTTGTTGGTAGGGATGATACAGTTACACCTATTGAAGAGTCAGAGTTATTTCATGAAAATATGCTGAATTACGGCAATGAATCTCACCTATTCGTTTATGATGGGGTAGGACATTTATTTACACCATCCGACCAACCTGACAATAGACTACCAAAGCCTGATAAAGGAATATCGGAAAAAGCAACTAACGAGGTTGATTTATTCTTAAAAAGTCATAACTATATAAAATAACTAGGTACAACACCATATAATATAGTACATTTGGCAGAAAGTACTAATTTTAAGGTCAGTAACTAAAACACAACTATTATGAGAATTATGAAATTGATATCATTAGCTGTTTTATTTCTTACAATAACTGCATGAAAAGTTAAACCAACTGTTGAAGATCTTAAAAAATTTGCATCCGCCGAAATCTATCCTGAAGATACTTACTTAGATACGGTGGCCAATAAAAAAGCCTTGATAATAGTTGCGCATGATGACGATGACTGTATGATGTCGGGCACAATTGCCAAGCTAACAGCAAATGGCTGGACGATAGGGCAGTTAAGTTTTGAAGCGCATAATATGCCCGGAGAGAATAGAAATCCTGCACATGTTATTTGCGAGGGTTCAGAAAAAATATTAGAAGATGGACTTTATCGCCCGGGGGAAGACACAGTGAAATACCCCTATATGCCGATACCTTATGACGAGATTAAAAAACAGTTTCTTTACGATAAAGTTGCTGCTGCTTTAATTACAAGGATAAACAAATTCAATCCTTCTGTAATTTTTACGCTTGATAATATTAAAGGAGGGTATGGACATCCCGACCATATTTTTTTAAGTCAACTGGTACTAGATTTATTTAATGAAGGTAAAATTAGTTCGCAATTTATTTATCAGAGTGTACTAACAAAACAAACGGAAGACGAGATAGATGGTTATATGATACCTAAAATGGAAAAATGGGGTTATCCACAAGCGAGTCCGACGGCTAACGAATTATATGGTATTGATGGAATGCCCGAAGCAGATGTGCAAATTAGAATCACAGACCAGGCAGAAATAAAAATGGCCTACCTGAGGGCATACCCGGAAAGCGTTAGGAAGAACTTTAGAAAATTCCTTATCTATTATGAAGACTTTGATGCTCATACCTTTTTCTCAGTTTGGGATCGAGAGTTTTTTAGGGTAATAGGAAAATAATACCGAATCGCTAACAAAATATTTATTTAGCAAGTAGTAGGAAAGGCCTTGATTTTCCCATTGGTATGTCAGGAGAAACGGCTAGATATAGTATATTACATTGATATTTGTGGTGCGGTATTATAGAGTTGGTGATACGTTTGTATCCTACACAAAAATTTCTGAAAAATAATCTTACATAGGGATTCTAAGCACTTCTATTTACATTTAATACGACCACACAAAAAAACCCGATCCATATCTGTCTGATATACACCGGGTTTATATTTTTCTGTGAGGTACCGAACGGATTCGAACCGCCGTATATGGTTTTGCAGACCACCGCCTAGCCACTCGGCCACGGTACCATTTCCAAAAATTGGTTTGCAAAATTACAATAATCATTTTATTTGAGGGTGTTTCGAGGCAACTTTTTTTTGCTCCTTCCTTTTTCATTCATATTTTGAAAAATAATTAGTCTATTTCTCTTTTGACGGATTATTATATACTTTTGATAAAAATCAATCCAGATGAAAAAACTTATATTCAGCGCACTTATAATTTTTCTAATAGCATTCCATGCTTTCGCACAATGGTCCGACGATCCTCTCGTAAATACTATTGTTAACAACCTAACAGGTTCACAGGCTGTTCCTCATATTGCTTATGATGATGCAGGAAATTTTTATGTCGGTTTTTATTCAAACGATGCCGGAAATTACGATATACGGCTACAGTATTACACTTTTGATGGTGTTGCACAGTGGGCTACTAACGGATTATTAGTTAGTAGTCATCCCCAAAATAGTTGGGTTACCGATTGGGATTTAACAACCGACAATAGCGGAAATTGCTTATTGGCATTTAATGATGTACGCGATGGTAATGAAAACATATATGCCTATTCTATTTCTCCAACAGGTTCATTTTTATGGGGTGCCGATGGTATACAATTAACAGTTGATCCAGAATTTGAGGTGGTACCAAGTATTAGTGTAACATCCTCCAATAATGCCATTGTTGCCTGGTCGAGGCCAACAACTACAGAAGCAGAAATAGTAATGCAAAAAATTACCCCTTCCGGAACCCTGAGTTGGGGAAGTGCCGGAATAACATATCAGGCTGGGACCCAGAATTACACAGGTGCAAGGGTTCTGGGTGTTGAAGGTGATAACTATCTTATGGCATACTATAAAGAAACAGGAAACTTTCCTGCTCTAACCCGTCATATTTATGTCCAGAAGTTTGATGGAACAGGAAGCCCTGTATGGGGTTCTGATGTTCTTGCAAGTAATTCAAACGGAATATCTGCTTTTACCAATTTTAATATTGCCACAGACAATGCAAATGGAATAGTTCTGGCCTGGATGGAAGATCGGAATAGTGATAACAATATTGATGCTGCTGTTCAGAGAGTGTTAACTGACGGTAGCTCCACTTGGCCAGCAAATGGGTCTCTTTGTATGATTTCTACTTCCAATAGCAATCAAAACCCTCAAATACTTGGTGTAAATAGTAATGACGAGGTTCTTGTTACATGGAGCAAAAAAAATGGTAATCAAAGCCAAACAGCAATTGCTGGTCAAAAATTTTCCCCGGCAGGAGTTCAACAATGGACTAATGATGGAATCGAATTTATTCCGATGAGTGCTGACGTTTCAGGAACAATTGGTGGTGCTGTATTTGGAGGAACGAGTGCAATGATTACTTACGATGAATATGTAGGTGGAACATCTTCTCATATAAAAGCAATTGGGGTTGACGATGCCGGAAATTTGATTTGGACACCCACATCAACTTTTATGGCAGGAAGATCCACAAGTAAAATTCATATTCTAAATTCCAGTATTTACACCAACCAACTTATTGTTGTTTGGGAAGAAGATGGGAGTGACATCTTTATGCAGAATATTTATACCGATGGTTCAATGGGTGACCCTCCAATTAGTACAGACGCCACCCTTAGTGACTTAACGGTTAACGGAACAACTGTTGATGGCTTTAGCCCCGATACATATGCTTATAATGTTCCAATACCAACAGGTGACCCGCTTCCCATTACAGGAGCTACTACTAATTTTCCTGCTGCAACAATGTTTATAACACAAACCGCATCAGTTCCGGGAACAGCTAGTGTGGTGGTGACAGCCGAAGATGGTGTAACACAATTAACTTACACCATTGATTTTTACATTGCCGGAAATGACGCAACTTTAAGTGATTTAACAGTTGATGGTGTTACTATTCCTGGATTTGATCCTCTTGTTTTTGACTATGATTATTCAGTAGCAACCGGTAATCCGATTCCGGTTATTGGCGCAACACTAGGCGATCCTCTAGCTTTGATGGTTATTAATCAGGCAACAGCAATGCCAGGCGCAGCAAATGTAGTTGTAACAGCTGAGGACGGTGTAACTACAAATACATATACTGTTAACTTCCTTTATACTCCCGGATCAGATGCTACATTGACCGATTTACAAGTGGCCGGTGTTACCATTGATGGATTTGATCCCGGAGTGTATAATTACACATATGCTGTTATTTACAACAATCCCGCTCCTTATGTACTCGGAATTCCAAACGATCCATTGGCAACAATTAATGACACACAATGCCTTAGCATTCCCGGTGATGCTATTATAGTAGTAACTGCTGAAGATGGGGTTACTGTGTTAACTTATACTGTTAGCTTTTTCTTTTTGGGTTGGGATGCCACATTATCTGATTTAACGGTTGATGGTGTAACTATTCCCGGGTTTGATCCGAATATTACATCATATCAATACCAAGTTGCTGAAATAACCCCCATTCCGGTTGTAGATGGTACAACAAACGACCCGCTTGCTACACTAACAACTACTCAGGCTATGGCAATCCCAGGAGAAGCAACTTTACTCGTTGTAGCAGCAGATGGAGTTACACAGTTAACTTATACTATAAACTTTTATACTCCTGTTGATTCAACACTTGCGGATTTAACCGTTGATGATATTACCATTGACGGATTTGCTCCCTCAATAACTTATTATGAGGTGGATGTACCAGAAGGAAATCCCATACCGGTAATAAACGGAACTCCAAACGATCCACTTGCAACATTGGAAATTAATCAATCGGGAACTGTTCCTGGTGATGGAACAATCATGGTTACAGCACGTGATGGAATAGCACAGTTGACATATACCGTTCATTTCAACTTAATTACCGGTATTTCTGATAAGGATGAAACTAATATTTCAATATACCCTAATCCGGTAATAAATACATTATTTGTTACGGGACTAAATGATTATAACCAGATTGAATTAATAAGCCTACTTGGTAAAAAGGTGTTTTCAGGTATGATTGAAAATTCAAGAGGTATTGATATTACGTTTTTAAAGGAAGGTATATATTTTGCAACTTTCTTTCATCCAAACGGAAAAGTGAGTACTGTAAAATTTGTTAAAAAGTAAACTATACTTCGAGTTTGAGGTTAGTAGCTAATAGTTGTAAACATTCGGGACACAAGCATGTGGAATATTTTTTGTTAATGGCTTCCTGAACTAATGTGGGCACACTAACTTCATAACACCAACATTTACCTGATTTGCTGCATGTAAAATGGGCACCACATCTTGGGCACTTTTCGTCTTCAATCAGTTTCATGCTAAATATAGTGTTAGGCTTACATAATCCATTTTTCCTCCAAGCGGCGGATTCATTTTTCGGATTTTAAGAGTTGCTTTTTCAATTTGAGGGAAAGTCGATTTTACACTATTCAATATTCTGTGGCCAACATGTTCAAGCAATTTTGAGGTAAGTTCCATTTCCTTTTTAACCAAACGAAAAACTTCCTGATAATTTACAGTATCAGCAAGACTGTCTGACTCTTCAGCTTTTGAGGTATCAACCGTTAAAAACAAATCGATATTAAACTTTGTGCCTATCATCTGCTCTTCTTTAAAACAGCCATGATATGCGAAAAACTCCATTCCCTCAATTGATATTATTGACATAATCTTTTTTGCTTAATTAAATAATCCACTCTAGGTGGATGGTATTATTCTTTCATTCCTATTTCATGTAACCCCTGATCAATTCTTTCCAGAGTTTCCTCCTCGCCAATTAATGCCACAATATCAAAAAGATGGGGTCCCTTTAATGCGCCAACAATTATTAACCGAAAGGCATTCATAACCGCTCCCATTCCATATTCTTTATCTTCAATCCACTGTTTAACTGCCTTTTCTGTGTTTTCAGATGTGAAATCTGTTATTCCGGCAAGCACACTTTTTAGTTCTGTCATTTGATCATAAGAATCTGTTTTCCAGCGTTTTTTTATTGCTTTGGGATCATATTCTTCAGGCCGAATAAAAAAGAAGTCAAGCTGCTCCCACAATTCGGACACAAAATTTACCCGCTCTTTAACCAAAGAAATTGCATCAATTAAAAATTCCTTTTCCACCAAGATGCCTTTGCTAACTGCAATTGGCATAAACAAATCAGCCAGTTCACTATCATCACGCATAATTAAATACTGATGGTTATACCATGCGGCCTTTACAGGATCAAATTTTGCCCCCGACTTTCCAACTCTCTCTATTGAGAATGTTTGGGTTAATTGTTTCAGCGAGAATATTTCTCTTTCATCACCCGGATTCCAACCAAGCATGGCAAGTATATTTACAAATGCATCTGCAAAATATCCCTCTTCTCTAAATCCTGTTGAAATATTTCCCGTTTTAGGGTCGGTCCACTGAAGGGGGAAAACAGGAAATCCCAATCGATCACCATCGCGTTTACTCAGTTTTCCATTTCCATCAGGCTTAAGTAAGAGTGGAAGGTGAGCAAATTCAGGCTTTTCCCATCCAAATGCATCATATAGCAATACGTGTAGTGGTAGGGATGGAAGCCATTCTTCACCACGAATTACGTGACTAATTTTCATCAAATGATCATCTACAATATTCGCCAGATGATAGGTGGGCATACCATCGGATTTAAATAAAATTTTATCATCAAGAACCAAGGAGTTAACCTCTACCCTGCCCCGAATCATATCATACATAATTACAATCTCATTCTCCGGCATCCTGAAACGTATTACGTAAGGCGTGCCCTCTTTTAAAAGGTCATTAGTTTCCTTTTCGCTAAGATTTAAAGAATTACGAAGTCGTTTTCGTTCATCTGCATTATATACGAAAGTCTTTTTTTGTGATTCATATTCTGTTCGAATAGTTTCCAGCTCTTCGCCAGTATCAAAACCATAATATGCATTACCACTTTCTATTAGTTTTTTGGCATATTCGCTATAAAGGTCTTTTCTCTCCGACTGCGTATATGGGCCATATTCACCACCAATTGTTACTCCTTCATCAAAAGTAATTCCACACCAATTAAATGAGTCAATAATATATTGTTCGGCACCGGGAACAAATCTATTCTGATCGGTATCCTCAATCCTAAGTATAAACTTTCCACCAAGTTTTTTAGCAAATAAATAATTATACAAGGCTGTGCGAACACCTCCGATATGCAAAGGACCTGTTGGACTTGGGGCAAAACGCACCCGTATATTGTTGTTGTTCATTATGATAATTTTATTCGGCTGCAAAGATAGTTAAGTGTTGTAAGTTATTTGTTGTTTGTTTGCAGATTTATACCTGGTTCAAAACCTTTGGTTGTGGGTGGTTGGATCAAAAAGGCGTTTAGAGATAGTGCTACCAAGCTGTAGTAACCAATAAGTCCTGTTATTTCAACAATCGCCTTCTGGTCAAAAAAACAAGCCAGCCGGGTGAAAGTTTTATCATCAACAAATTTTTTTTCAAGCAACTGAAAAATGTAATTATGTAGAGCTTCTTCCTTTTGCTCTTTAAACAAGGGTTTATCCTTATGATTAATGGCCGTGATAATTTGGTCATCAATCCCTGCGGCTTTGGCAAACGGAACATGGATATCCCATTCACCTATACAATCCCAAAATCTGGCAACACAAAGAATTGCAAGCTCACTTATACGAGAGGATAAGGATGTGTGAAAGCGGACAAATTCTCCCAATGATTGTGCTTTGTCAGCAAATTCAGGGCTATACAACCAGGCAATAAAAGGCCCGGCTATGGATGGCCTTGAACTGGAAATTTGGTTGAATACCTGTTTTTGTTGTACTGTAAATTCACTTTGTTTTATTGGTTTAATTCTATCCATATACTTATAGTTATGTTTTTGTGAATTAATTTTACACACAGGAGTTATTTAGCATTGGGTCATTCTTCTTCTTATTCCAACAAAAATAATAAAATTCAATGCCTTCCTGTATGACTAATTATTCGGAATTTATGACTAAATTTTTATTTGTTTTTCACTAAGTGCTTAAAAATGCATAGCTTTGCTACTGAATCGCAAAATCATTTCTTATTAGACGTACCTAAAACTTATATTATGAACAGAAAAATTTATTTCATCTTTACGATGATTGGTATAATTTTGCTGGCCGCAAGTTGTACAAACACAGAAAAAAAGCCAATGACAGCTAAACAAATTCCTCTTGAGGATTTCTTTAAAAATCCTGAACAAACAAGCTATCAGATTTCACCTGATGGCGATTATTATTCATTTTTAGCCCCCTACGAAAACAGGATGAATGTTTTCGTGCAAAAAAGAGGCTCTGACGAAGTAATTCAGCTTACTGCTGAAACCGACAGAAGCATAATGGGTTATTTTTGGCCCAATAACGAACGAATTCTATACCTGAAAGATACAGGTGGTGATGAAAACTTCAAGCTCTATGGTATAAACATTGATAGCACCAATGCTATTGCCTATACTGAATTTGAAAATGTTCGCACTCAAATTATTGATGACTTGCCTGATATTCCTAACGAAGTAATAATTGGGTTAAATAAAAGAAACCCGCAGGTTTTCGATCCCTATCGTTTAAATCTTGAAACAGGTGAAATGGAAATGCTTGCTGAAAATCCTGGTAACATTCAGGGATGGATGTTTGATCATGATGGAAAATTACGCGTTGCTTTTGCAATTGTTGACGGTATAAATGTTAGTTTACTTTATCGTGAAACAGAAGCTGATGAATGGGAAACAGTTCTTACAACAAGCTTTAAAGATAATGTAAGTCCTGAGTTTTTCACTTTTGATAACAAAAACGTAATTGCCACATCAAACCTTGGTCGCGACAAAAGCGCAGTTGTTGAATTTGATATTGCAAACGGTAAAGAACTTGACCTTCTTTATGAAAATCCAGATTATGATGTCTCAGGAGTTAGCTACTCTAAGAAAAGGAAGGTGATGACTTCTGCTAATTACACTTCATCAAAAAGAGAAAAGCACTTTTTCGATAAGGAGTATGAGGATCTGTACAAACGTCTTGAAAAAGATCTTGGAGATTATGAAATCGCCATAACAGGCATGAACAAAAACGAAGATGTTTTCATTATCAGAACATATAGTGATCGGTCTTTGGGATCATACTACATTTATGATATGGCTTCTGATAAAATTGAAAAAATTACTGATGTAAGCCCATGGATTGACGAAAATAATATGGCCAATGTTTATCCGGTTAAATACAAAACTCGTGATGGATTAACTATTCATGCATATTTGACCTTACCTTTAGGATATACTATGGAAACAGCTAAAAATCTGCCAACGATTATTAACCCTCATGGTGGACCCTGGGCTCGCGATGGCTGGGGATTCAATCCGGAGATACAATTTTTAGCGAACAGAGGTTTTGCTGTTTTCCAAATGAATTTCAGGGGATCAACAGGTTATGGTAAAAAATTCTGGGAAGCTTCGTTTAAAAAATGGGGCAAGGAAATGCAGGATGACATTACAGACGGAACAAACTGGCTTATTGAAAAAGGCATTGCCGATCCTAACAAAATAGCTATCTACGGCGCAAGTTATGGTGGTTATGCAACACTTATGGGACTTGTAAAAGAACCTAACTTATACGCTGCAGGAGTTGATTACGTTGGCGTTTCGAACATGTTCACATTTATGAAAACTATACCTCCATATTGGGAGCCAATGCTTGCTATGATGTACGAAATGGTAGGTAGTCCAACTACTGACAGCTTGATGCTTCGCGAAGTATCTCCGGTATTTCATGTTGATAAAATTGTTGCGCCATTGTTTATTGCACAAGGAGCAAACGATCCACGTGTAAATATAGATGAATCTGACCAGATTGTTGTAGCAATGAAAGATCGTGGTATTACGGTTGAGTACATGGTGAAAGATAACGAAGGACATGGTTTTCATAACGAAGAAAACCGCTTTGATTTTTATCGTGCAATGGAAGCGTTTTTAAATGAGCAACTTGATGTTAAAAAGAGTGAATAATTATTTTTGATTTATCACAGGATTATTAAAAAAGCGCAGAGTTAGTCTGCGCTTTTTTTATGTCGATCATAATCTGTTTTGCCAAAAGGCGGCTGAGCTGAGGTTTTTACTGTTTCACAAACTTTTTTGTAATGGAATTGCTACCATCCGAAACAGAGATAAAGTATATTCCTGATTCCAGAGATGATGCAACTAGTTCAAACTTATTGTCCGTTGTTTCTCCTTGATATATTTTCTGACCGTTAATGTTTGTAATAATAATACTCCGTGTTGATGTATCAGGATTTAGGAAATATACGTTCAGTTTTTTGCCAACAGGGTTTGGTCCAACGGTAAAGTATATTGAAGATATTGCTGTTTCGTTAATGTAAGATATACCACTTACCTGCTCCATTGTCCAATGAAATGGATCAACCTCAACGTTAACAACCTTTTTGTCGAAATCCATTGAAAACACATTAAGATTTTCTGTTTGTATAAACCTAACCAAGGTATCAGTTCCATCATCAAAACTCAACCTAAAATCAATTAGCATGTTAAAAAGTGTTGGACTTGGTGAAGATGCTGTTTGGGTTGAGCTTAAATAAAACATGTTTTGATCATCATTCCAGTAAACGAAACTATATTTAGGAAAACCATGTCCATAATACCATTGATTAAAAAACTGTTCAAAATCAAGCCCGGTAACTTCTTCGGCAATATGTTTAAAATCTTCACCCGTTGCAGTACCACCGCCATAATTAATCTGAAAAGTTTTAAGTACATTAAAAAACATCTCATCATCTTGAATTTCATGCCTTAACATATGAATAATGGCAGCACCTTTATCATAAGAAAGCCTTCCTGAAAAAATTCGCCACTCATTACCAGGATAAACATATTCCTCGGGAAGATAAACACCTCCTCCATCCACTGACATGGCATGTTCCTGAGCTCCAACAATAAAATCTTTTGCAGCTTCACTGCCCTTTAAAAACTCATTTGCGAGGTAGTCAGAATAGGTTGCAAATCCTTCATTAATCCATATATCACTCCATGTGGCACATGTTACATTATCTCCAAACCACATATGACCAAGCTCGTGAGCAATAAGATGAAAACTAAAATTGCCCATGGTCGACATGGTTTGATGTTCCATACCTCCCCCAAGCTGAGTTTCACAATGGCCGTACTTCTCCTGATGAAATGGATATAAACCAAAAAGTTCACTGTATAGTTCCATTATCTCAGCAGTTTTACCTATTGATTCCTTTTTGGATTCAATGTGAGCAATATCATTATAAAGAAAATTTTGGATCAACAAAGAGTCAGGTTCCATCTGATTTGGATGTGCATAAATACTGTAGTCGGCATAATCAGCAACAGCAAATGATAGCAGATAATAATCTATGGGATATCTAGTCTTCCATTCATATCTTAACATATTGTTTCCAACATCTACCACATTGGTCAGTAATCCTTGTGAGCCAACCATATTTGTTGATGCTGTTGTGAAAAACAACCAGGCAGAATCAGCCTTATCCTGAAGGTCCTGCTTAACAGGAAACCAATATTTTGCAGAAAATGGTTCCGACAAGGTCCATGTTACATTTTTGTGCAATGCTGTTGATGAGTCGTTTGTTACGCCCGAAAAGAAACCGCTTGAGGGTGGTTTGCCGTGATAATATATTTGTGTCGAAATATTAGTGCCTATACCAACCTCAACAACAGGAACCAGAACATTATCTCCATCACGAAAATATTCTGTGTACAATTGTCCATTAAATATTATGCTGTCTATATTCTGTTCTGTGATAAGCTCGAAGGCAAATGTATCAATAGGAACAAGTGCAGTACAGTTAATTATTGCATTTCCGCCAATATAAGTTGTTGTGTCGCTAACCACGATATCAAGTATGTATGAAGTAACATCATAATCAAATAAATATTTACTTTGCCAATTATAATCCGGATTGAATGCCGTGTTTTTATTAATTGTACTAGCATGTGAACACTTACCTTCAATATTGTACGCTTCATTCCATTGAGCTGAAACACTTGTTGCGATGATAAAAAGAATAAAAAGAGTTGTAATTTGTTTCATAATTCGTAGCTTTAAATACGGGTAATTTATAGTTGGATTCAACAGATAAAAATCAGAATTTTAACTTCTCCATCTTCGAACCCTTGAATTTATATCTTTGCCGATTACAAATATACTTTATTAAAAGACAAAAAAGAATCCCAATCGTTGACATGAGTTCTGCATTCGACATATTAATATCAAAGCTTAATCACTTCATCCGAAAGTATTATAAGAATTTGATAGTTAAAGGTAGTATTTTTAGTATTACCCTAATTGCTATTATATTTCTGATAGTCAATATATTTGAGTATTATTCCTGGTCGGATACAATTACACGAACAATAATTTTTTACATATTTCTTATTTTTGTTCTGGCCATCCTTATTTATTATATCATTATACCTGTACTAAAACTTATTAAGCTTGGTAAGGTTTTATCACATGAAGAAGCAGCACGTATAATTGGCAGGCATTTCCCTGAAGTTGATGATAAACTATTAAATACATTGCAATTGCACCGTAAGAACAATGGTTCGAATATGGAGCTGTTAATTGCAAGTATTGAGCAAAAATCGGAATCATTGAGCCCAATACCTTTCAAAAAAGCAGTGAAGTATAGTACTAATATTCAATATTTAAAATTTCTCCTTCCTCCTATTGTTATTATTATACTAATACTAATAGTATCTCCTGGTTTTATCTTCAATCCTGCTGACCGCCTTATAAATCACACAACTAGTTTTGTTAAACCCCTGCCCTATACTTTTGAGTTATTAAATAAAGACCTAAGCTGTGCTCAACACGAAAATTATTCCATAAAAATTAAAGTAATTGGTGATGAAATTCCATCTAAGATTTGGATTGAAGAAAGCGGATATAATTATCGTATGGCAGAAATAGTACCTGGGATTTTTGAATATGTTTTCAAGGATTTACTGTCTGATATTTACTTTTCTTTTGTGACTGATAATTTTACAAGTTCAAAATACCACATAGTAGTATATCCTCAACCAGTAATTTTCAATTTTGATGTTTACCTGGTGTATCCCAAGTATCTGCAAAGGCAAAAAGATATAATTGAAAACACCGGGGATATAATAGTGCCTGAGGGAACTAAGATTAGCTGGGAAATTTTTACTCGTGACACAAAGAATGTTCATTTTATCACGATTGATAGTGTAACAAAATTAACTCATGAAGGAAGCAATGTTTTTAGATATGATATTATAGCAAAAAACGATTTTAACTATATACTTGTTGCTGACAATGAATTTATGCAGAGTAAGGATTCGATGAGCTTTAATGTACAAGTTGTTAGAGATGAATATCCTGTTATTTCAGTTAATGAATATAAGGACGATAATAAATTTGATTTAATTAATTTTGTAGGCACTATCAGTGATGATCATGGCTTTTTTTCCCTTTATTTTTTCCATCGTAAAGATAGTGTTCCTGAGGCAGATTGGAGTAAAGACAAGCTAATGATTGACAATGGGCTATCGCAACAACATTTTGACTATATGGTTCTGGCATCCGAATATAATCTACTTCCGGGAGATGCAATTAGCTATTATTTTGAGATTCGTGATAATGATGCTGTAAATGGTTATAAAAGGTCTAAGTCGGAGATGTATTATTTCAAATTGCCTGATGCTGATGAACTTGAAAAAAAGATTGAAAACAGCTCAAATCAAATGAAATCAAAGCTTAACGAATCACTTAAAGAAATCAAAAGCCTCGATAAGCAACTTGATGAAACCCGACTTAACCTATTTGAGAAAAAAGATCTTAGCTGGGCCGACAAGCAACAACTCTCCGATCTTCTAAAAAAAGAAGAAAACATAAAGAATCAGCTGGATGAGATAAAGAAGTTAAACGAAGATATTAAAGCACTGGAAGAACTATTAAAGAAAAAACTTAATCCCGATCTTGCTGAAAAACTAAAACAATTGGAAGAATTATTCAATAAGCTTTTCGATAAAGATTTAGAAAAAGAACTTGAGAAATTGAAAGAGGATTTGGAAAAAGATAAAATTGGCGATTTTCTTGAAAAAATGAAACAACAAAACGAAGAGCTTAAAAGTGATCTTGAACAAAATCTGGAATTATTTAAACAATTTGAATACGAACAGCTTATTGAAGAAACAATAGAAGAGCTAACCAAATTAGCAGAAGAAGAAAAAAAGCTTGGGGAACAAACCGCAAACAAAGAAAATAGCAAAGAGAAATCACAAGAGAAACAAGCAGAAGTTCAACAAAAGTTTGATGAACTTATGGAAAAGCTCGACAGTGCTGATAAGTTAAATAAAGAGCTTGAAGATCCTTATAATATGGAAGTTGACACCGCTCAATCCAATGAAATAAAAGAACAAATGGGCGAAGCCCATGAAAATATTCAGAAAGGAAAGGAAAATAAAGCTTCTGAAAATCAAAAAAGTGCAGGAGATAAAATGGAAGATATGGCCAATGGATTATCCATGATGATGGAAGCTGAAATGGAAGAGAGGATGGGAGAAGATGTTGAGCAAATTAAAAATATGCTTGACAATCTTCTTGATTTAAGCTTCGCACAGGAAAATCTGATTAAAGAACTTCATGAAACTTCGAAAAATGATCCTAAAAATGCTGATATCAGAGAACAGCAAGTTGACCTCAAAGATGATTTTAAGATTATTAATGATTCATTATCGGCCATGAGCAAAAGGCAGGCAGCAATAGCCCCATTTGTTGTTAAAGAATCAGGGAAAATAGTAACACATATAAATAAGGCCCTCTCGTACCTTCAAGAGCAAAACAAGGGTAATGCATCAAGTGAACAACAATACGCCATGACATCGATGAATAATTTGTCTCTTATGTTAAGTGAGTCGCTTGAGCAAATGAAGCAATCCATGCAAATGTCTGGAAGTAAAAATGGCGGCAGTAAGTGCAAAAATCCCGGGAAGGGTAAAACGCCCTCAATGTCGGATATAATTAATCAGCAAAAGGGAATGGGTCAAGGGCTGAAAGGAAAAGCCAAAAAAAGTGGGTTAGATGGCGAAACCGGTTTAAATAGTAAAAGTGAAGAGCTGGCCAGAATGGCTGCAGCACAGGGTGAAATACGAAGAATGTTACAGGAGTTCATTGAACAGCTTGAGGGAGAAGGTGGCAATGGAAGTGCTTTAAATAAACTCGCTGAGGAAATGAAAAAAACTGAGGACGATATTGTAAATAGAAGGGTAACGCAGGAAACTATTGAGCGTCAGAATAATATTGAAACCCGGTTACTCAAATCTCAAAAAGCCTTACAGGAAAGAGAAAAAGAAAAGAAACGTGAGTCGAAAGAAGGTAAAAACAGAAATTCAGGTAACCTAAATAATAAAATTGAGTATAAGCCAACAAAAGCAAATCAGGAGGAAATACTTATTACAACCCCTCTTGAGGTAAGTCCTTATTATAAAAAGTTGTTAAAGGAGTATCTGTACAAACTTGAAAAAGATAAAAAAGATGGTAAATAACAATCAGTCTGTTACTATTGATCTTAAACCTGAATCCATTAGGGATATTGAGTTTTTTGTTGACACGGTGTGCGATCAAGTTTTCATTAATGAAACTTACTATGGAAATATACTAATGTCAGTAAGTGAGTTATTCAACTATTTAATCGAAAACAATCAAAATAACAAAATAAATGTAACTTATAATTCTGACTACAAAACCATTAAAATATCCTTTCAACCTATTGATATTCAATTAATTGCTGGGTTTTCGAAAAAAGTCGATTTTGAAGAAATCATGCATAAAGATGATGATAGAAAATTATTTCTAATTCATTCATTAGTCGACAATATCAGTCTTTCCAAAAACGATACTTTATTATTTGAGTTCGACATCAGTGCTCTGCATAACGATATTTACAAAAAACGTGCAGATTTACTGGCAAATTACTTTAGTAAGCAAACCATATCCGAAAAGGTGCAAAAAGAAAATGATTAGGTTTACTTATCAGGCTTTTAATACTTGTAATAAAATTGATGAGGCCTCAAGCAAAAGGTGGTTAAAATCCGTAATTATTTCAGAGGGTAAAAAAGCAGGAGATATACAATACATTTTTTGCGATGATAATCAACTTCTTTTAATTAATGAAAAATTCCTCAATCATGATACCTTTACTGATATAATTACTTTTCCAAATACGGAAAACAGAGACATTATTTCAGGAGAGATTTATATAAGTTTAGAAAGAGTTAACGAAAATTGCATAAAGCATAAGTCAACATTTAAGGAGGAAATTAGCCGCGTTATGGTTCATGGCATATTGCACTTAATTGGCTATGTGGATAAACAAATTTCTGAAAAAGCACAAATGAGAAGTAAAGAAGATTATTATTTACATTTGCAAACTTAATTTTCCTAATTGTTCCACGTGAAACAAATCGATATGTTTGAGCAATATGATGTCATAGTTGTTGGTGCAGGTCATGCTGGTGCAGAGGCCGCGGCTGCTGCTGCAAACCTTGGCTCTAAAGTTATGCTCGTTACAATGAATTTACAGCGAATAGCCCAAATGTCGTGTAACCCAGCAATGGGTGGCGTGGCTAAAGGACAAATTGTGAGAGAAATTGATGCACTTGGTGGTTATTCAGGTTTGATCTCAGACAAAACCATGATACAGTTTAGGATGCTTAATAAATCGAAAGGTCCTGCAATGTGGAGCCCCCGTACCCAAAACGATAGAGTACAATTCGCAATTGAATGGCGAAACATGCTTGAAGAAACTCCTAATATTGATTTTTGGCAGGATACGGTTACAAATATATTAGTTGACGAGAACAGGGTAATTGGTGTTGAAACTCAAATGGGTCAGAAGATATATGGCAATTCTGTAATACTAACTAATGGAACATTTTTAAACGGTAAAATCCATATTGGTAAAAAAACTTTTGGTGGAGGAAGAATTGGAGATCCCATGTCATTTGGAATAACTGAACAATTAGTTAATCTAGGTTTTAGAAGTGCTCGTTTAAAAACAGGAACTCCAGTTAGGGTTGATGGTCGTACTATCGATTTTTCAAAAATGGAAGAACAAAAGGGTGATGAAGAGCCAGAAGGCTTTTCGTTCCTTAAAAAAACCAGGCTTACCAAACAACGTAGTTGCTGGATTACTTACACATCTCCATTAGTGCATGATGAGTTAAAACTTGGATTTTCAGATTCTCCAATGTTTGCAGGCAGAATAGAAGGAACAGGGCCCAGGTATTGTCCATCAATAGAAGATAAAATAGAGCGGTTTTCAGACAAAACCAGACATCAACTATTTGTAGAACCTGAAGGCTGGAATACCATAGAATACTATATAAATGGATTTTCGTCGTCGCTTCCCGATCATGTTCAATTAAAAGCATTGAGAAAAATAGTAGGTTTTGAAAACGCTAAAATTTTTGTGCCCGGTTATGCAATAGAATATGACTATTTCCCACCTACACAATTACATTATTCTCTCGAAACTAAATTAATTGATAACCTTTATTTTGCAGGTCAGATAAACGGAACTACAGGTTATGAAGAAGCGGCAGCTCAAGGTTTAATGGCAGGGATAAACGCCAATCTAAAGCAAAATAACAAAAAGCCATTTATTCTTAAAAGACACGAAGCCTATATTGGAGTATTAATTGATGATCTAATTACAAAAGGTGTAGACGAACCGTATAGGATGTTTACTTCACGTGCCGAATATAGAATATTACTGCGACAGGATAATGCCGATATTAGATTAACACCACTTAGTTATAAGTTAGGCCTTGCATCAAAAGAAAGGTTCGATAAAGTAATAAAAAAACAAAATTCGATTAAAGAAATTATTGCATTTACAAAAAAACAGAGTGTTAGCCCGGAAGAAACAAATAGTTTACTTTTAGAAAAAGGCACATCCTTGCTAAAACAAAAGGTTAAAATTTCAGACGTACTACTTCGTCCTCAAATATATGTTAAAGAATTAATTGAAACATCATTTCCATTTAAAGAGTTGGTAAGTGATAATAGTTACTCAAAAGAAGTGCTTGATGCTGCAGAAATTTTAATTAAATACGAGGGCTATATTGCAAAAGAAAAAGAACTTGTAACTAAACTCTCAAAACTTGAAGATACCCCACTAAAATACGATTTTGATTATCATAGTTTAAAATCATTATCTACAGAAGCCCGACAAAAACTTTCAAATATTAAACCAACAACCATAGGACAAGCATCACGAATTAGTGGTATATCACCATCTGACATAAATGTGATTGCTGTTTTTATCGGTCGCTAAAAAATGTTTCACGTGAAACAAAATACAGAAAAAACCCAAATAATAGTGTGTCCATTATGTTCATCTGAAGATATAATGCATTACCGTAAAACGAAAGATTATTTTTTTACACAGGAAGAATTTTCTATAACAAAATGTCAACAATGCTATTTTGTCTTCACAAATCCTGTTCCTAAAAATCTTTCTGCTTACTATAACACGCCTGAATATTTATCACACAATACAAAAAATGGTGGAATTATTTCTAAGGTCTATTCGTTTTTAAGATTTATTAATATAAAAAGAAAATACAATCTGATTTCGTTGTATTGTAAAAAAGGTAATATACTAGATATTGGGTCCGGAACTGGTGAATTATTAAGTTATTTTAATAAAAATGGTTGGGACACAACAGGAATTGAACCAAATGAAAATGCAAGAAAGTTCTCAAAAATAAATTACAACATTGAAGTTTACAATGAAAACAAATTGGATGACTTTGGTTTAAAATCATTCGATGTTATTACAATGTGGCACGTTCTGGAACACGTTCCAGATTTACATAAAAGATTATCACAAATATCAAAAATTATAAAGGATAATGGTACATTAGTTTTTGCTTTACCAAACCTCAACTCACCAGATTCCATAAAATACAAAGAGTTTTGGTCAGCATTGGATGTACCAAGACATCTCCATCACTTTACGCAACAATCTTTTGAAAAATTAATTTCTTACCATAATCTTAGGCTTGTCCATGCTGAACCTATGAAATTTGATTCCTACTATGTTAGTATGCTAAGCGAGAAGTATATGAAAAATAAGTTCTATTATTTTTCAGCAATATATAATGGGTTTATTTCTAACATGAAAGCAAAAAAAAACAACAATTATTCCAGCATGATTTTTGTTGTAAAAAAAGACATATAATTTATATCTAATTTTGATCACAGCATACTATAATGTTTTAAAATATAATGTCTAATAAACAAAGAACATGTTCGTGTCATATATCAATAAGAAAGCAAATTTATATCTGCTGTTATCAGTAGCCTTTCTTATTATATTTTATTTTACTCAATATATTCATAACACCCAGCATTCTTCTGAAACCGAAACAGGCAACCTCTCTCATAACGCTGACCTTCAGTCTTTTAGTCTATTTTCTAACCTTGATATTATAAGTCAAATAATTGAAAAGAAACCAAATAATTATTGGGTATCACTGGATAGCGTACTACTAAATACACAAATAATTTGTCTAGTTACTAACAAGGACAGCATTTCGTATTGGAATAAAAGTAGGATAGACCCTGGCGTTTTACCATCCCTTATATCTGATAATAAAATACATTGCGTTAAACTAACTTCTGGTTGGTATTTATACACAAGTAATAAGAGTAATGATTATACAGCTTATGTATTTGATTTAATAAGGTCTGATTACCAAATGAATAACGGATTATTAGTTCCAGGTTTCAGTGGAAATTATTCTAATAATAATAATATAAAACTTACATTAGACGAAGATGAATCAATAAATAATATTTATAATTCCTCAGGACAGTTTTTATTTGGTATAATCATTAATCCTAATATCGGAGAACTATATCACACTAACGTACTGGTTCTTTTTTTCTTTATATTATTTTACCTAACATTAATTTTAGGGATATTTTATTTGATAAAAAATTCAGATTTTTATAGGGTTAAACCTTCGCTAAAATTCTCCCTTTTTGTAATACTTTCAATAGTAATTTGGTATTTAATAAATAGTTTTGATTTTCCTCACGAACTTAAATCTTCATCATTTTTTCACCCATCTATTTTTAATATACCACTTACGCATTCATATGGAGATTTAATTATTAACACGCTTCATCTAGCCATAATATCTATTTCAGCTTATCTTTTTTTTGGTAAAACCAATCAATCAAGCACTCCAATACAAATTATAATTAGGTATACACTTCTGTGGTGTTTTATATTGATAATTATATATATATTATATTTTGTAACTATTGACCAAAATATAACGTTTTTGGCCGAAGCCACCATAAATATAAATAATCTATTCACACCTATTATTATTCTTGTTGGTTTAAATATTAGTCTATACTTTGCCCTGCTCACATTTTTAAACCATAATAGTAACCAGAAGATACCTATTCTTATTCCTTTCATTTTGTCTTTTTTTGGATTACTAATAGTATACATTCTTACAAATATTCCAATACTTGTATTATTCACAGCCTTAGGTATAGCTTTTTCCATAATAATCATTCAACTGTTTTTTTGGAAGCATATTACAGATATGTTTTTTAAACATATATTACTATTGATTATTCTTTCTTCAATGTCTGCTATAGTAATTAACATGGCTTTAAACCAAAAAGCAGATAATTATCAACATCATATAGCTCAAACATTAGCAATAACTAGTGATGATACTTTTGAAACAACTTTTACCGAGGTATCAACTAAAATAAAGAATGATAACTACCTTATAAAATTAGTTTTTTCAGATACTAATGTTTTTGATGCTAATATTGAGGAATATTTACAATTCAAGTATTTCAGTGGCTTCACAAATAAGTATGATATCCAGCTTACGATTTGTGGGATTAATGATTTAATAGAAATACAACCTGAAGGAAAAATTTTTAATTGCTCGGATTACTTTAATTCAATAATTTATGAAAATACTTTACAAACAAAAGACAGTTCTTTATTTCGGTTTAATTCAGGTACAGAAAGTATTTATTATATAAGTAGGTTAGTCTTATTGAATCCATTAAACCAGAATCTATCAATAAATCTGTATATTGAATTTGTTTCATCTCATGTACCTGAAGGCTTAGGCTATCCAGAACTATTAGTTGACAGTAAATCACAAACTCTGGTTCTTTCAGAATTTTCTTTTGCAAAATACTCCAACAACATACTAACATATAAATTTGGTGACTTTGCGTATAACACATACTTCCAGGCAACAAATAATTTCACATTTGATTCATTCTTTCATTATAACGAATATCGGCATTTTGCAATTAGTATTGCACCAGAAACATATCTTATTGTTAGTAGACCATACACATCCATGACAATGGAAATAGTAGTCTTTGCACTCATTTTCTTGATATTTTCATTAATTTCAATTATAGCCTACTTCATTATATACGCTAAAAAAGCTATTAATCTTTTCAGACTAAATTTTAAAACCAGACTTCAAACTTTTGTAATAGCAACCTTAACGATTACCTTTGTGTTAATGGCAGTTTCAACCTTGATATATATAGAAGATAGCAGTAAAGAAGAATTGGAAAAACAACTACTGGAAAAAACAAATTCAGTGCTTATTGAACTGCAACATAAACTGTCAGGAGTATCTGATCTCGAAAATGAAGATTCAGATAATCTTCATCAACTATTGCGTAAATTTTCACTTGTGTTTTTTTCCGATATAAATCTATACGATAAATCTGGTCTCCTTATAGCTACTTCAAGACCTGAGATATTTGAAAACAGTCTTTTATCACCATACATAAATCCTCAGGCATATAAAGCAATATTTGTTGACAATAAATTAAATTTTATTACAGAGGAAAAAATCGGAGCATTAAGTTATTATTCATCATATGTACCCATCAATCTTAATAATGAATTACCAATAGGCATTGTAAATCTACCATATTTTGCAAGGCAATCTGAATTTACGAAATCATATTACATAATGCTGTCATATCTGATTAATATTTATGTAATAATTGGGATAATAGGTGCTTTAATTGCAATTACTTTTTCGAGGTATTTAACTCGTCCTTTAGTATTGTTACAGGAAAGTATTTCTAACATAAGAATTGACAAACACAATGAAAAAATAAATTGGAATAAAAATGATGAAATTGGGCTTCTTATCAAGGAGTACAACCGAATGGTGGACAAACTAGAACAAAGTGCAGATTTACTTAAACACTCGGAAAGAGAAAGTGCATGGAGGGAAGTAGCAAAACAGATAGCACATGAAATAAAGAACCCTTTAACACCAATGAAGTTAAATGTTCAGTACCTTGAGAAATCATTTAAAAACAAAGACCCAGAATTTGCATCTAAAATTGATTCAATAAGCAAATCGCTTATTGACCAAATAGACACATTAGATAACGTTGCCGAAATGTTTTCAAATTTTGCAAAATCCAAAAGTTTGGAATTTGAAGAAGTTGATCTTAAAAACAGTCTAAAATCGTCAATAAGTCTTTTTGATAAGAAATCAAATATCAGTATTAACATAAATTTTGACGAAAACTGTGATACGCTGATTACAGTTGGATTTGAAAAAGATATATTAAGGGTAATAAATAACCTAATAAAAAATGCTGTTCAGGCGATTGAGAATAATACTATCGGAATTATTGATATAAAAGTGAGGCATGATAATAAGTATATTGAGGTGTCCATTTCTGATAACGGCAAGGGTATACCCGATGACATGAAATCAAACATTTTTCAACCATACTTCACTACCAAAACAAGTGGTACAGGCTTAGGTTTAGCAATAGTAAAAAACATTATGAATGAAATAGGAGGGGAAGTTTACTTCAAATCCAAACTTGGTGAAGGCACAACTTTCTATTTAAAGTTTCCCATTGTAACAACGGCAAATTAAGCTATACTAAACCATATCAAATAAATATTTGCAGGAATATTTTTGTATACTTTTGATGCCATGAACAAAACCATTAACCCGGTTAAAAAGCTGGCAGGAGAAACTGCCATATATGGTCTTGGAACAATGGTTCCAAGATTTCTAAATTACCTGTTGGTTCCTCTTTATACAATTTATGTTTTTACGAAGGCTGAATATGGTCAGGTTACACTACTTTATTCATATGTGGCTATTCTGATTGTATTATTAACATTTGGAATGGAAACCGCATTTTTTAGATTTGCCAATAAGAGTAAAAACCCCAAAGATGTATTTAATACCGCAACAACATCAATTTTAATTGTTTCTTTTCTTTTTTTGGTTATTGTGTTTGGGTTTGTTGATGAAATTGCGCAATTAATTCAATATCCTTCCAATAGGGAATATGTCCTTTTTACTGCTCTAATTATTGCCATTGACGCTGTAACAGCACTACCTTTCGCATATTTAAGATATCAGAATAAGGCATTTAAATTTTCTGCAATTAGGATCATTAGTGTTGTAATTACCATTTCGTTTAATCTTCTATTTTTAATCGCTATTCCTTTTTACTTTGGAGATGACTATACCTCCCTTCCTATTTACAGAAGCACGAACCTCGTTACATTTGTGTTTATTGCAAATTTTATTGGATCCTTTTCCACTTTGTTAATGTTGGCAAAAGAATTCAAACGTTTTCGTATAAATATAGATATTAAGTTATTTAAAAAACTGCTTAATTATGGAATCCCTATTCTTATCATATCTATTTCATTTATGATTACCGAGGTTGCCGATAAAATTTTACTCAAATACCTACTACCAAATAAACTAGAAGCTGATTCCCAACTTGGAATATATTCTGCCTGTTATAAACTTGCAATAATAATGATGTTATTTATTCAAATGTTCAGGTATGCTGCAGAGCCATTCTTTTTTGCCGAAGCAAAGAAAAAGGATGCTAAAAAAACTTATAGCCAGGTAATGACATTATTTATTGCCTTTACTTGGTTTATATTTTTATTAGTAACACTAAACATAAATTTATTTAAATATTTTATTGGTGAAGATTTTTGGCCCGGACTTGAAATCGTTCCAATAATTCTTTCGGCCAAACTATTTTTAGGAGTATTTTACAACTTATCGCTGTGGTATAAATTAACTAATAAAACTTTATATGGAGCTATTATTGCAATAATTGGAGGCTTAATTACAATTATTTTGAACGTATTACTCATTCCAAAATTTGGTTTTATTGGTTCTGCGTGGGCAAATTTCATAAGCTATTTTGCAATAATGACCATATCCTATTTCTGGGGAAGAAGGGTTTACCGCATTAATTATGAATTAAATAGGATACTATTATATTCCATTTTAGCAATGAGTATATATTTTATTGGGTATTACCTTCTTGTTTTTCAACCTATTATCAACTATTCACTTACAGCACTACTACTAGTATTTTATGCGCTATTTGTAATTTATAAAGAAAAACAATTGAAATATAATTAGCAGCATAGTCACTTACTCGCTAGGTCTATTCCAAAATTATGTTGCACATTGGAGTATATAAATATTAAATTTCTATTTTACTTTAATATAGTTTGTTTTAGTTATTATATTTGCATGTATTACATATACAATACCCTAGTTATGTTGTCATTTTTTAAATCATCTAAGAAACAAAGCCCTAAAAAGGGTCAGTCATTTTATCACCGGGAGAATTTAATTCAAACCATTGATGAACTTAATTATGTATTGAGTCATTTAGACTCTCCTAAAAATACTAAATCAAAGTTAAATTTACTATTTCAAAATAAAGAATTAGATACAATTAAAGTGAAAAGTCTTGCGGATGACTTTGGTGATGAATCATTTTTACTTGAGCCCAGCAGCGGTATTCCTGGCCACAAAGTATATTTTTATCGTATATCATCTGAACATCTCAGGTTTCTTATTCAAATACAATTTATAGAAGACCAATTTTTCTTTGCGTCGACAAAGGTATATTCTGAGTCGCTCTTATCAGATAAAGACAAGCAAAACGTAATAAAACGAATTATTGATAAATATTGCCCTGGAGCAGATGAGAATACTATAAATTTTAGTATTGAGGATCCAAAAGGAAACATCCTGTTTACTCATGAGGATATATATTATTATATAAAATATATTGCTAATAATGAAGTTAGTAAAAAGTTAAAAAAGCAATTTTTTGGATATGTTAAACCAACTTCCGGAGACGAAATTAAAGATACACTCGATAACTTAATTTAGCATCTTTGCAAAGTTATTAATTGAAGTTATTACACTTGGCAGGTATCTATATTCATATTCCGTTTTGCAAACAAAAATGCCATTATTGCAATTTCTATTCAACAGTTTCTCTTAAATATCGTAAAGAGTTTTATAATGCACTTATAAGGGAAATTAAGTCAAGAATAGATTACTTAGGTACAGAAGAAGTTAACACCATATATTTTGGTGGTGGCACCCCTTCAATGCTTTCCACAAAAGAATTATCAAATATTATCAAGGCATTATATAGTACCTATAATGTATCGAAAGATGTAGAAATAACCCTTGAAGCCAACCCTGATGATCTTACCAAAGATCAAATCTATGATATTAAAAATCATACACCAATTAACAGGTTAAGTATAGGTATTCAAAGTTTTTTTGATGATGATCTTGTGTACTTAAACAGAGTACATAATTCAGTGCAAGCGCAAAAATCAATTGAAACGGCTTTGATAGCGGGATTTGATAATATGACAATAGATCTAATTTATGGCATTCCAACCCTGACAGATAAAAAATGGAAAGAAAATCTAGTTCGTTTTTTTGAATATGGTATTCCACATCTGTCTTCCTATTCATTAACTGTTGAAGAAAAAACAGCACTTGATGTATTAATAAAAAAGCAAAAGCTGGAAAATATAAATGAAGAACAAAGTATAAATCATTTTAATATATTACTTGAAGAAACTGAGAAGAAAAATTTCGTTCATTATGAAATATCAAACTTTGCGTTGGAAGGATATTATTCAAAACACAACAGTATTTATTGGTTGGGAGGTCATTATATGGGTCTGGGTCCATCCGCTCATTCATACAACGGTATAGCCCGTCAATGGAATGTAATGAGTGTTAAACGGTATTGTGAAGAAGCTAATCCGATAAATATTATAGAAGAAAAAGAAGTGCTGACTACAGATCAGATGTATAATGAATATTTACTTACATCATTACGAACTTCGTGGGGATGCGATATTGAACATATCACCAATGTATTCGGAAATAAATACAAAACCCATTTCTTGAAAAACATTGATCAAGTGATAAAAGAAAATAAAGTAATGTGTAAAGGAAATATTTACACATTGACCAGTATGGGGAAGATATTTGCTGATGGAATTTCTTCGAGCCTCTTTTACGGCCTATAAGCTATTAGAACCATATTTAGTTACCAGATATCCAATTACGGGAGAAAAGATCATGCTGACAAAAAATGACCATTGTATGCCTATTTTCTTATTCTTTCCAATGGTTTCCGAAATAATCAACGAAAGTGTATACCAAGTAATAGTTATGAAAATAATCCAGTATTCGTTCATAGCCTAATAGAAATAAATAAACAAGTAAATAATCGGAATAATAATTCCAAGCACTGCCATCCAAGCTCCGCGTTTAGTTATACCATTTGATCCTCTTGGAATTAGTAAACCTGTTAAACCAAGAATTATTAACGCACCGGCAAAAATATCAGAAAACCATGTCCAATATTTGATAGGGTTATAGTGTAAATAATTTACTTCCCTAAATAATGCTCGCCTCATAGTTTTTTCAATCAGCCCATTTCCACTTTCAAGGTTAATGTAAATTGTTCCATCTTTAATGAAAATTTTTACATATCCATCGCTTGGAAAATAATGACTTTTATAATTATCAGCTTCATCAAAAGGTTCAATTAGTTTCTTTAATTCAGCTTTACTGGGTTTTGAATCCGGAGGATCAATTTCAAACTCTTCGCTTGTAACAATATAATTTGGATTCCAATCATTAACATGATTAATGGCTATCCCTGATAAGGAATATATAACAACCATTCCAAAAAATAAATAACCAAAATCTCGGTGGACAGCTTTATTCCACTTACGCCACTTAAATGCCATTTAAAACTAACTATTAATGTTCGTGGTCGCCATCATGGTCATGCTCTCCATCATGATCATGTTCAGTATCCTCATCATTATCATCTACAACTTCATAAGATGTACAAAGTACTGAGTAAAACGAAAGGTGGTCATCTCCTGAATCTTTAATCATTTGACGCAGATTATTAACTTTTTCCATTTCTTCATTCATATCAGCACCTTCGCCGCCTTTTTCAACAGTCCCTCCAAGATGTGATCCCTCGCCTTTATCATCAGCCATATCACTGCCCGACATAATTTCTTCTTCCCATTCTCTAAGATAATCTTCATCTATTCTTTGTTCTTCAACAATACCGATTAAGACTATTTTATTACCTTCAAGCTCAGCGTTAAATGCTGCAATTTCTTCATCAGGAGTAATCTTGATTCTGGCCTCAGAATCTTCGCTTACAAGAAACAATCTTTGTCCACCATGAGTACAAATATGGTCAACAGTTCCTTTCATTTTGATCTTCTTACCTACATAATTTCCAGCCTGATCATCAAATTCGGCAACCATTATAGGTGTTATTTCTTCAACCACAACAGTTTCTGTTGCATTTTCATTGGATTGATTTGATTTGTTAGCATTTTCGCAAGATGTTACAAACAATGCAATTACAGCAATAAATAATAGATATTTTTTCATGATTTTAATTATTTTTGGTTGGGCGAAGATAGTATTTATCTATGAAACAATGCATATTAAATTTACAAAATTTAATGTTCTATTCTTGATCAGAAGTGATACTTATTCCGTCATATTTCACTTCTTTACCACCAGAGTATGAAATAATTATTAAAAGAACAGAATTCTCATCAAATTTTTTCCAATCGCCAGTTTTTCTTCCCATTACATATTTGCCTTGTTTCTTGATTTTTCCATTATCCCAATACCAGGTATGTTCTCCGTTTGGATTATCGTCTACATACCTGCCTTCAAACCTAATATTGCCTTCGGCATAGTAAGATTTCCATAAGCCATTTCGCATATCGTCTACATATTCTCCTTCATCTTTTGAATCCCCTACCTGATAAATCCAATGGCCCTCCCTTTTACCTTCCAGATAATCACCCTGTGTAATCACATTTCCTTCTTTGTCGTATTCAGTTAACAATCCATCTGGTAATCCATTATAAAATTTTTCTTCCCGTAGTAGATTGCCGTCGCTATAATACCAGTACCATGTACTATCAGGATGGTTATTGATGTATTTTCCTTTTTCTTCAAGGTTACCATTTTTGTAGTAGTATTTCCAGTACCCATCTTTTAAATCGTTGGTATAATTACCTTCGGCTTTAAGGTTACCATCATCGTAATATTCCTTCCAATTTCCTTGTTTTTGTCCGGCATCAGTAAAAATACCTTCTCCCACAATTTTTCCATACCGGAAAATATATGATTTTTCAACTATTCCTTCCTCATTATATTCTCTTCTAACTCCTTCCGGAACACCATCTTTTGTGTAAGTAGCAACAACTTTAACTTTTCCATTTGGATAATAATCGGTTCTTACATCCAACTTTTGTAATTCTTCAGCTTTTTCAAACTTCTCACCATCAACATATTTAGTTGCAGATAATAAATTACCGTCCAGATCATATTCTTTGAAATAGCCATGTTTTAATCCATGCTTAAAACTACCTTCCATAATTACCACTGACTCATCATCACTGAACCATCGCCAATTACCATGGGGCATTTTTCCCGAATCGTATCTGTTTATTCTCGATCTGTCAGTTATATATCCTCTTTTATAGGTAATTAACTGAACAATATTTTCATTTTGATCATATTCATAGGAAATACCTTCTTCAAGTCCGTTTACAAAGGGTGTTTTTAATTTGATTTTATTATTGGGATACAAAACAAAAGTATTGCCTTGTTTAATATCATCAACAAAATTTTCCTTAACTATTTCATTTCCCTGATAAGTAATTCTAAACCCATTTTTTTTGCCAACTTTGTAGTTAATTTCTAGTATTATTTTTCCTTCTTCATCATAAAATTTCCAAAGACTATCCAACTCAAATTCAATACGATTTCCTTCCGACTTAACAATACCATTTGAATAATAATTTTTCCAATATCCATCAGGTTTTCCATTTCGCATGGTTCCTTCACTTATCATTAAGCTATCTTCACCATAAAAAATATTGTACCCGTTTGGGTTTATTTTAGTATTATCCTGTGAATAAACTGACAGAGAAATAAAAAATATAAAGAATAATAATATTTTGTTTTTAATATTCATTTTAATTTCCAACGCTTCTTCCCTTAAGAACTCTACGTTTTTTTTCAAAGTTCAAAATATACTCTTTATTAACCAATAACGTTGTATTACTACTTGATGGAACAATGAAATAATTAGCAGTGTCATACACTATATATCCATAGCTGTCTTTCCAATTATCAGCCGATATTTGATACTTATTATTTTCATTTAAGTCGAATCGAAGAAAACGTTTTTCACCAGTTTCAAATGCAACATTCAAAAACTTAGATCCTTTTTTAATAGCAACTCCTTTTGTTCTTTTCGGAATAATTACTTCCTCAAAATACTCACCATTTTCGAGTCTGATAGTTCCTTTGGCAATTTGGGTTTCTTCCTTAGATAAATTTCTAAGCAAGGTTATTTTTTCCGAATTATAAAATTGAACTTTTTCAACTTCTAATTTATTTTCGTTTAAATCGTTACGTATATCTTGTGTGAAAAATATTAAATTTGAACATGACGATATTACCATCGAAACGATTATAAAAACAACGATAACTAATTTTTTTTTCATAGCATTAAATGATTTTAAGTTTCTTAGAAATATCAAGCATCCTCAGTATTGGCTTATTTGCGAGTTCCATAATTTCTTTATCCATATTAATTGCCGGAGTTTCATTTTTCAAAGCTAAGTATAATTTTTCCAGGGTGTTTAATTTCATATATGGGCAATCGTTACAACTGCATGTACTATCTGATGGAACAATTAAAAATTCTTTTTCCGGAGATAATTTTTGCATCTGGTGAATAATCCCAGATTCGGTAGCAACAATATATTTTTTATGTGAATCTGTCTGAGTAAATTTTATCATACCAGTTGTAGAACCAATATAATCGGCTAACTCAAGCACAGGAGCATTGCATTCAGGATGAGCAATAATACTAGCATCGGGATTATCCTCTTTCATTTTTAAAATTGCTTCTGTTGATAGAATATCGTGTACCTCACAAGTTCCATTCCACAATAACATATTCCGTCCAGTAATGCGGTTAATATATCCTCCCAGATTTTTATCTGGCGCAAAAATAATTTTTTGATCCTTGGGCAACGATTCAACAATTTGAACTGCATTACCTGATGTACACACAATATCGGTAAGAGTTTTAATTGCTGCTGTTGTGTTTATATACGAAATAACAAGATGATCAGGGTGACTATTTTTAAATTTTAAAAAATCATCATAGGGACAAGAGTCGGCCAAAGAACAACCTGCTTCCATATCTGGAAGAACAACAAGTGCGTCGGGATTTAACATTTTGGCAGTTTCGGCCATAAAATGTACACCAGCAAAAACTATCATATTTACATCGGCTTCTGCAGCTTTTTGAGCTAAACCCAAACTATCTCCAACATAATCAGCCAATTCCTGAATTTCCGGTATTTGGTAAAAATGCGCAAGAATAAGTGCATTTTTTTCTTTTTTAAGTTTTATTATTTCTTCTCTATAATCCATCTATTCTTATAATAATCTTTTTCTAAAATATATAAAATTCGATATTAACAATTCCCTATATTTATATTTAAATATTAAATAATTAATAATATATATATAATATCCTGTTAGCTTTCTTTATTAATTATTGAGTTAAAATTTTGATATTAAATAAATGATATTTATTAACAAGCTAAACACATTTTATTATTGCATAAATAATTAAATATTAATAAATTAACAAAGAAGCCACTAACTACAAAATAATAAACTATTGATAAATTCTACTGTAGTTGTTCATTAATATCTGTTAATATCATGTAATATCTTTTAATAAAAACCTTAATAAAAACGTAACCTTAGCAATCATCAAAAATCATTGTTAATAAACATCGACTTACTCCATAGTTACCAACAAAATTAAACAGATATTAACAACAAACTAATGATAAATATTAATTTTTTGATCCCTAATATTTTAGCATATTATTTTATATATATCATATTTTTTAAATACCATGATTTTCAGATGCTTTAATTTTTGACCATATAATTTGGCTACTTTTGCTCAATAATTTATTAACAATGAAAGAAAGCAGCACGATTTTGGCAATGGCATCAGATCATGGTGGATTTGAGATGAAAGAATTTCTCAAAAAAAAGCTTATAGAAGCCGGGTATAAAATTAAAGATTTTGGTACACATTCTGAAGAAAGTGTTGATTATCCCGATATAATTCATCCTCTTGCAAAAGCAATAAATAATGGTGAATATAAAATTGGTATAATTATGTGTGGTAGCGGCAATGGAGCTCAGATTGTTGCAAATAAATATCCAAATGTAAGAGCCGGATTATGCTGGAACGAGGAACAGACGATGCTAATACGATTGCATAATAATGCCAATATATTATCTTTACCCGGAAGGTTTATTCCATTTGACCAAGCCTGGAAAATGGTTGAAATATTTTTATCAACTGATTTTGAGGGTGGAAGACATGTGCAACGAGTTGATAAAATTTCGAAAATTTTATAAATATTGAATGAAAAGTAGTATTGAAAATAGCACATTTATAACGACTTCTGAAAAAGTTGCTTTTGATAAGGTACATCGTGAAAAAATTAAATTCAATATGTCGCGGTATGATGTTGCCGTAGACAAAGGTTTAAAAAAATATAGTAATCTTGATATTGCTAGAGATAGAGCGGGGTTTTTAAAGTACAAAGTTATTAATGAGCTTGATAGATTTTTAATTGAATTTGAAGATAATTTTACTGAAAATGGAGGCAAAATAATTTGGGCACAGAATTCGGAAGAAGCATTAAAGGAAATTCATAATATCACAAGTAAGCATAATATTAAGTCGGCGGTTAAATCCAAGTCGATGACCACTGAAGAGATTGAACTAAACGATGCTTTAATTAATGATGGGATTGATGTTGTAGAAACTGATTTGGGTGAATTTATAGTTCAACAGGCAGGACAAAAACCTTATCATATAGTTACTCCGGCAATGCATATGTCGAAGGAAGATGTTGCATTGTTATACAATGAAAAGTTCAATACGCCTGAAGATTTAACCCCCGAGGAACTTACCTTATATACAAGGAAACTACTACGTGAAAAGTTCACATCGGCCGATCTTGGTATTACCGGGGCTAATTTCTTAATTGCCGATACCGGATCTATTGCATTAACTGAAAATGAGGGCAATGGAATGTTATCAATGTCGTTTCCAAAGGTTCATATTGCAATTGCAGGTATTGAAAAAATTATTCCAAAACTTGAGGATCTTGATTTATATTGGCCATTATTAGCAGCCCATGGAACGGGGCAATCAATGACTGTTTATAACTCAATAATAAGTGGACCTCGCAAAAATAGCGAAATTGATGGCCCCGAAAATATGTATTTAATACTATTGGATAATGGTCGTGTTAATTTACTTAAAGAAGAAAAACAGCGTCAGGCTTTATCGTGTATTAGATGTGGAGCTTGCTTAAATGCTTGTCCTGTTTATAAAAACATAGGCGGACATACTTATAACACAACTTATAGTGGACCAATTGGATCGGTTATTACACCATATTTGGCAGGCGAAAAAAAATATAAACACTTAAGTTTTGCATCGTCCCTTTGTGGAAAATGCACAACCGTTTGTCCGGTTAAAATACCCCTACACGAATTGCTGTTAATAAACAGAAATCACGCAGTAAAAAAAGGATATACTACATTTTTTGAAAAGCAAACTAACAATATTTCATCAAAAGTATTGGGTTCAAGGAAATTACTTGATTTGTTTTCGGGAAAAACCAAAAATGCACTAATGAATTTATCAGTTGCAGGTATTTGGGGGCCACGCCGTGACTTACCTAAAATTGCTCCCAAATCATTCAATCAACTTTGGAAGGAAAAAGAAAAATAACTATTACTTCCGCAACTGGCTCGGTCCAAACATTCCACCAAAAAAGAAAGGCTTACTTTGGGGAGCCTTAAAAAAACCTTCTTTAACTTTTTGAACCTCTTCAATTGTATAAAAGGCATTCGGATTATTTGTGTTAATTATTTGAAGAGCCCCATCCAAATCCTTGCGTTTAACAATGCTAAATAGTATATTAATTGGTCCGTTTTTACCTTCAGCATTTACAATTGTTACCCCGTGATTTGCAGCACGTAACTGCTTAACAAGAATATCTGTATCCAATTTTGGAATTATTCGGATTATTACTGTGCCAATCGACATCATCTCAACAAGTATTATTCCCAAATAATTACCCAAAGCAAACCCAATTCCATAGCCTATATAGCACATAAAATTATCGAGGTGCTGCATTATTTGTCCTATGGCCACAAGCCAAATAATAACTTCCACAAATCCAAGCAAAGGAGCCAGGTACTTATAGCCACGTGCAACAAATATCAGGCGTATCGTACCAACTGACACATCCAAAATTCTTGCAATAGCTATCAACAAAGGTAATATTACCCAGTTAAATATATCAGCGCTAATCCATTCAGGCATTACTATTTCCATTTTTCTTTATTTTTTTTCAAGATATTAACTTCACTAATACTCCATAAATTGCTGAAACAATACTTGTAAATATGAACTACCATCCATAACTATCGAATCCTTTAATTGTGGTTCAATTTGCATTTCCTGATATTCGTTAATGGTACGGTTATAAACGAAATAACCCTTTGGACTTACCCAGCCAACACCTTCTCCGGTTTCAAAAAATGCAAACTCTGGAGTTGTAGGATTAAACAGATTTCGGCTCCAGAAAAAATCATCAGAATTAATGTCGAGTTGTGAAAGTATTGTATTAGCAATATCAGTTTGTGACCCAATTCTATCTATTTTACTTCCCTTAAATTCATCTACTATCACATCTCCAACCAATAGCATGGGAATACTACGATATTCCTTAGTGTAAACAGGCCAGTTATTGTATGTGTTATGGCTATGATCGGCAACTATTATGAATAGAGTGTTACTATACCACGATTGCTTTTTAGCTTTTTTGAAATATTTACCTAAACATTTGTCGGTATAATATGCTGAGTTTAAATATCCATTTTGATTTTTACTTTCAGCCCAACTGATAACATCGTCCATGGGCTGGTCGTAAGGCGAATGAGTACTTACTGTAAACAAAGCCGAGAAAAATGGTTGCTTCTGCGTATCAAGATAGTTGAGTTGTTCATTCAATATAAATTCATCATGAATACCTAATTTACCACGGGGCAAGCTACTGTCAAAGTCTCTTATCTCTTTAATTAAGTCAAATCCGTTAACTGAGATAAATGAATTAATACCTCCATACATTAGCTCCCCACCAAAAAAGAATGACGATGAATAACCCTCTTTTTCAAGTGTTTTTGTTAAACTTGGCAGGCCATTAATTTTATCAAGACTATGAGTTATGGCTGTGATAGGAGTAGAAGGAAAGCCTGCAAATACTGCCGACATTGCCTGTTCGGATCTATTTCCACTTGCATAAAAGTTTGTGAAAAGGATACCTTCTTTTTCAAGTTCCCTGAACTGTGGAGTAATTCCACTTTTTCCACCAAGCGACTCAATTAAATCAGCCGACCAGCTTTCCAGTAATAATATTACAATATTTGGCTTATGTGTATTGAGAATTTTTATTGTTGTGTCGGTAACTACTTCATGTAGTTTTTGTACTCGCTTTTTGGCAATATTATAATCGTAAAACCCAAAAGGGTTAGTATCTTTAAATTTATAGTTTTCTATTGTGCTTATTAATAAGCTATATCCAGAATTAACAGATGCCAGATTAATGAAATTATGTTTTGAAAAATATGAACTACTTTGAGTAATAGGGATTTCTGAAACACCACCTCTTATTCCGACAAATAGCAGTATTGATGCAAATACAAAAAACAAACTGCTAAGTATTTGATTGTGTGGCGCAACCATAATTCTTTCATAAATCCATCTTCGATAGAACCAAATTCCGACCCCTATCTGTATCAACAAAATTGCCATCAAAACAAAAAACACGGATGTTTCTGATGAATTGTATATTTCAGCAGGATGCGATATATAGTTTAAAGCTTTAAAATGAAGCTTTGTTTTCCATTCATCGTATATTCCAATTTCAGCTGTTGTGATTGAAATATAAACAAACAACACAAAAATAGTGTAACACAAGTTTATATAATTTAACCATTTCGTATTCCAATAAGTTTGTATGGTTAAAACTATAAAAGGTAATACTAATATATAGCTAGCCGTTGCAATATCGAGTGGTAAGGCATACCAGAACGAAATAAAAACATCACTAATATCAATACTTTCAATAGTTAATATACCGGAATAATAAATATAGAACACCATCCTGGACACAGCAAAAACCAACATCCAAAAAAGAAATTGTTTTATTAATGAAACGATAATTCTCATTGTTATAAGCGATATAAAAAGAATGCAAAGTTAACCATTACAGCAGATGTTGTGAGAACAAAATCTTTTTATTAATTTTACGAAATAACCTTTTCTAAAAATATTATTGATGAACAATAGTAATCTGCCACACAGAAAAGTTAATTTCCAGAGTCTAGTTCGTTTTTTATGCAAAATCCTGATATTTATTATCATAATTAGCCCTGCCGAAAATTCTGAGGCCAATACTGATTCTATTGTTGCATCATACTATAACAGTGCATTGTTGTTAGAAGAAAATGGAAATTATGATAGCAGCTTGATAACCCTTGAGAATGCTGCTTTTTATTTAGATAGTTTGATTGATGAGCTAAAGGAATTAACAAATTATGTTAGTGAGGATGGACTACAACCACTTAGTAACATCGTTAGCAAGTTAACACATCAACAATCCGACAACGGGTGGAAAGAATTTGAAAAACGTTTTTCAGAAATTCATATCGATTTCTACTCACGTCTAATAAATGAATTTCCCGATTTAACACAAAACGAAGTAAAACTTTGTGCTTTTTTAAAACTAGGTATGAACACCAAAGAAATATGTTCAATTACCTTCCAGAGCATTAGGGCTATTGAAGCTGCCCGGTTGCGATTACGAAAAAAGCTAGGTCTGGACAACGGTGAAAACCTGAGTATTTTCTTACAGTCATATTAGAGCATAACAACTGCGCTAATAAAATAAACTTTTATCCCTGTTGTAGAATTATTGTAGTCATTTTATTGACAACGCCATATACATTTCCTTAATTTTACAGATCGTAAACCTATCAGTAAGATTATTATATGGATTCTTTACCTAAAGATATTAAGGAGGCTCTGGAAATTATTAAGACCAAACTTGTTGCTATTTCAAAACTGAATTCAAAAAGACGGTCTGTATTGGAAAAAATATCAAAGAATATTCAGGATAAAGAATTGAATAAACCTTCAAATGATATTAATGTTGGAAAGGTAACAAAACCCGACAAACTATAACTTAAACTACATACTATGAAAACAATAATTAGCAATAAAATAAATATTTAATCTTAAAAACTATAGATCATGAAAAAAATTATCTCCGTTTGCATATTGGCCGGCATGTTACCCCTTTTGGTAATTGCACAATGGTCGAATAACCCTAGCCAGAACTTAATGATCGCCGACACAATCGGCTCACAAGTTATACCGATTGTTGTAACTAACAGTCTGGGCGAAACTTATATATCATGGTATAGCGAATTCGAAGACCTTAACTTTGATGTTTATTTGCAGAAACTTGATAAAAATGGTGCAAAGTTATGGGGCGAAGAAGGATTGTTAATAAGTGACCATGAAACAAAAACCTGGGTAACAACCTATGATATGATTCTCGACCAGGATGAAAATGTAATTCTGGTCAACCAGGATAAACGAACTGGAAACAGTGATGTGTTTGCGTATAAAATATCTCCAACAGGTGATTTTCTTTGGGGAGATAATGGTCTTCAACTAAGCAATACAACAGGGTTCGATCCATCACCGCAGGTAGCAGTAGCCAACAATAACGATTTGATATTTTTATGGGGTGAAGAATTAATAGATACTACTAAAAACTCAATACTCTTTGTTGCCCGATATTCGTCAAATGGGAACAAACTATGGGAAACCATTCTTTCCGACACTTTAGATTTTATGCTTCCACAGATGCTTTATACTGATGATAATTTGATTGTATCATGGATTACCAAGAAACATCAAAAGGATACAATTCCCGGAGAAAAGGACTGGATGCATGTGTTTGCTCAAAAGTTAAACAGTGAAGGCCTTCCGGTATGGGATCATAATGTTCAAATTGACACTCTCGATTTAATGAATTTTGAATCACTTTATACAACCCCATATCTAACCAGTGATGGAAATGGGGGTGCTTATGTAATGTGGCAGTCATTTTTTATTAATGAAACGGGAGGAATGCCAACAACCTATATGAATAGACTTTATTCAGATGGTACAATTTGGTTTCCAGGCGGATATAGTGTATCTCAATTTACGGGGAACTATCATGCTGAAGCTCAGATGGTATTTCTTGAGAATGTTGATAAATTAATGGTCTGCTGGCAGGAATATCATTATGATGAAGTCAATCATATTGATTGCTGGGGTGTTTACGGACAGTTATTTGATGCTGACGGTGGATATTTGTGGGACACAAATGGACTGGAAATTATACCCTTAATCTGCTCAATGGATACAACATACAATGGAATTAGTTTGTGTCAATCCACGAGCAATAATGTTGTGTTAATGTATCAAAAAGATTATTTTTCAATTGATGGATCCGATACAAGCTTAGTAACACATATTTATGCTTCATCATTGGATATTGATGGTGCAATGATATGGTCGCCACCAATTGTTCCTCTGTCACTTACTAGCAGCGATAAATATCAGTCAGCATTGAGCAACCTTGTTGATAATCAGTTTGTATTGGCCTGGAACGATAATATTTCAAATCCCAATAATTATTTTGACTATGGGATTTATGCCCAAAACATAAGTGTTGATGGTGAGATTGGACCTTTGTCGATTCGCGATAAATCAGAGAAAAACATCTTTGATGTTATTGTGTCCCCAAACCCGGCAGTTAGCTTTGTGAATATAGATTATACTCTAAAGTCAAATGGATTTGTAAGTATTAGCTTACTTGATATAAATGGTCAAATAATAAAGCAATGTAGTGAAGGTGAGAAAACATCAGGTGTTTACACAAAATTAATGAATATATCATACTTGAGTTCAGGTATGTATATTCTTAAATTGCAGGTAAATAATAACGTTGCTTATGACAAAATTATTAAGAAATAGATATTTTTAATTGTTGTCAGATAAATTAAAAATACTCAACGATAACAACGAAATTATGTACTAAATATCAGGATGTACTCTCTTTGTCAGGTATCTAATCCCTTCAAAGGGAATATATCCCATTTTCTTAAAGGCTTCAAATGAATCATCATTATAGCCCTCAATCTGGCATGCAAATATTCCTATTCCCTGCTCTTCAAGCCATTTTTCACCGGCATCAACCAGCTTGCGTGCAATTCCTCTATTTCGGTATTCCGGCAGTACAACAACCCTGTTTATCCATCCTTTTCTGCCATCGTGAGTAATCAGGGCAGAGCCAATGTAATCATCAGCCATTTTAGCAAATAGAAATTGACAGATACCATTTTGCACCTCCTTTTCAATGCTTTCTCTACTGTCACGACCAAGTGGCTTATATGGTAATCCGGCTGCTTCCCACAATTTAATAAGGGTATCATAATCGCCGGGGAGGTAGTTTATGATTTTGGTCATTTGTCAATAATCAATAATAAGTAACCTCAGCTTTTGGGTTAATTCTTTTGAATTCATCTACTCGGGAGCTCTTTATTGAAGTATTATAACACTGCAATAAATCTAATTTTGACAGATCGAATAGCGGCTTTAGATTTTTAATGCGAGTATTATTTATATATAACTTTTCGAGCGAACCAAGGCTTTTTATATATTTTAATGATTTGATTTTAGTGCCGGCAACATCAAGAATTATTAAGTTTTTGAGTTTGGAAATTGGTTCCAAATCTTCAACAGAAGTGTTTTCAAGTCTCAATTCTTTAAGTTTAAATAGTTGTGAAATTGATTCGAGATTAAAAATAGGATTCTTGGCAAGATTTAGTTTTTTCAAGTTTGATAAAGAAAGTATTGGAGATATGTCAGTTATGGAAGTATTGTTTACTGTTAGTTCCTCAAGAAGTAAAAACATGTGAAGCGGAGATAAGTTACTCAGCGACATATTATTTACAATAACAAGGCTTGATAAATTTACTAGTTTCTGTAGTTCTTCTTTTGATGGGCTTTGGGGTAAATCGAGTTGTGAACGAAGAACGGATTGCCATTCTGAATCCACATTATTCCACCACATTCTAAGTTTATCACTTTGATATATTATTAAACAATCATTGTTTTTAACCTTGAATTCCAAAACGGTTTCGTTTGTTACACCTGTTTTATCACAATAAATAACCTCAAGCTTATTGGATCCGGATAGTGGTGAGATATCAGCTATTTTTGTTTCATCAAACATTATTTGCTTTATATTGTGAAGTGATGAAAGAGGGTCAAGAGATTTAACATCTGTATTAACTAAATTTAGCACTTCCAGATTACTTAACCCCGACAAAGGAGTTAAGTCGTTAATTGATGTGTTTTGTAGTTCCAGCACTTCTAACCTGTGTAACATACTAAGGGGATCCAGAGATTTGATATTTCGATTATAGGCTATAGATAACGTGTTCTGATTTATAAGATAGTGTAGTTTTTCTTTAGTCACAGGTACAGAAATACCATATGTGGTTTTAAAAATATTCTGCCACTCTGCAGATAAACCATTCCACCAATTCACAAGTTCCTGCGAATTATAAATAACCAAACAAGAGGGATTGTTATCCATAAAAGTACTTGCTTCGCCCAATTTTATTTTACTATTATCACAATAAATCACCTTTAGTAAACCAAGATTGTTCAATGGGCTAAGGTCATAAATTCCGGTATTATTAGCCTGTAATATCGAAAGGCTCGAATAACTTGAAAGAGGCCTCAGATTTTTAATTAATGTACTATCAATATTTAAATTTTGGATGCTTGATATTGAATCTATCGCGCCCAGTGATTCAATTTTAGTATTCGAAATGTTCAAGTCGGAAAGCAATGATAGATTGTTTAATGGGCTCAAATCCAAAATGCCGGTATTCGATATTTTTAAATGTGATAACTTGATCAGCTCTGACAGAGCGTTAATGTAAATAACCTTTGAATTTGACAAATCCAGTTTAGTTACATTGTTTAGATTTTTCAGAACATCAATATTTTCAATTAATGTATTTGATATGTTGATTTCTTTCAGTGTGGAAATATATCTTAATGACCCAATATCACTTACAGAAGATCCCGAGCATTCAAACACTTCTAATTTTTTTAGATTTCGAATGGGGGTAAGGTTATCGATTAGGGTATTTGACATGTTAAGATCAACTAATTCCGATAGTTCTGATATAGGATCAAGATTGTAAATTATAAGATTGTTTGAGATATCAATTTTTTGGATTTTTCTAAAAGTCTTTAATAACCGATATATAGTATTGGTATTAACGGTGATTGTATCTGGTGTAATGTTTGTAACTGTATCATAAACAATTAGTAGTGTGTCTGCTGCAAACAGAGGAGGATCGGTAATATCATCATCAATCAATAATGCCGTATCGGCAGTTATTGTCTGTGTCCATTTCATTGTAACAATAGAAGTATCCGAAAACCAAATTATGTTTTTAAGTGGAAGTGTGTCATATACAATTATTGAACTACCAAAAAAGTTTTTCCATTCGTCTGACATGTTGTTCCACCAGTATTTTAACTCTTCTTTCTCTTGGATTTTAGTAGTATAAATGCTAGCTATCTTCAGATCATTTTGAAGAGGATCAAAGTTGATCTCGATATATCGTAATTGATTGTTATTAACAGTATCATTACCCACAGTTATTCCTTCAAGATGTCTGTTTAACGAAAGTTTAAAAACCAGCACATTATTATCAGTAACTAACTGTTCAATTTCATCAATTTCAAAATTAAATTTTACTTGCTTAAAAAAGAAATCAATATCTTTTAAATATGCCTGAACATCTTTGTTTAGTGGTATTTCGCGATTTTCATCAAGATCATCTTCAATCTGCACTTTATCGTCAACAAAAATTTTCATATAACTTTCGTTGAAAATTATATCCTTATCAGATGGCAATTCATTAGGATTACCCAAAAAGTTTAATGTGCCTTCCAAATAGTTAACGATCTGCCTGCTTTGCTCCGCATACTTCTTAATTTGCTCCAAAGATAATATGCTGTCGTTTTGTGCAGCACAGTTGTTCGAGAAAATAAAAATCCCCAGAAGAAATATAAAAATTAGTTTGCTCCGCATAATTTGTAAGTTCTTATTAATTCCTGTTTATCAGCCTCGTTAACATAAACAAGGTTTGATATTAACCATCCCGAATTTATATCATCCCGGTTAAAAAACGACAATTCAAAATACCAATTATTTATTTGAAAAAAATGAAACTTTACACTATCTATTTTTTTAAACTTCAATTGATTAGTTTTCATCATATAAAAAAACAGTGTTAAATAATCGGGTTGATAGTTGGTAGATGCGTATAGTTCAACATACCCTGAGTTTTCAAGAGCTTTATGAAGGTTCATAAAATCAAGTTCATGACTTTGGGGATGTAAAAAGTGCTTTGTTTGCTCAGTAGAGTCGACCTTTGGAAATAACAAGCTGAAATTACGGAAATACACATTACTCAATATCCATTTCGACCCAAGGTTTTCCTCCTCCAGAGTTAGAAAAAGAATCAGGCTTTCTTCTCTTCCCTTTATCATAAAAGTTGCTGATACTTCCGCATACCAATTGTTGTCTAAAAAATTTAGATATACTGGAACCTTCTCGTTGGTAACATCATTTATAAAATACTTCTTCAGGTTTCCTGAAGTTCGAGGGTTGTAATTGTCGAACATTCCGGGAAGGACTTTTCTGCGCAATTCATTGTCTCTGTACTTATTATCAGTTTGGGCAAGTAATTTACCATAATTATCTTCTTCCATATTGAATCGATGAACAAACTGCCCAACCTGTTTATTCATTGCATATAGTGTCGACTCATCATCACTAAAACCATTAAACGACTGGGCATTGGTAAATAAAACTACTACAAAAATCAATATAATAATTGAAATTATTCTCCGCATATTTTTAAGTTTTGGCCCGTATTTTGCACAAAGCATCGGACGTGCAAATTTAGTTTATTATTAAAAACGTTAGTTAAGGAAAATAATTATTGATCACAGTTTTCTGTTTATGTCAATTTGTTGAGTGATAAAGATGGTTATATCCGTTTTTTCTTACATTTGAAAATTCTAAATAATCCCCAACAAAATGAATAATAACTATATTAAGCTATTAATAATACTATTTCTATTCGTACAGTCAACTTCAATAATAGGCCAGACTAAAGAAAAAAATGATCCTTTAACCGATAAAACTTTTTCAGGATTGGAATTCAGGAATATTGGTCCCGCACTAATGTCAGGACGAATTTCTGATATTGCTATCCATCCTGAAAATAACAATATCTGGTATATCTGTGCCGGATCAGGTGGTGTATGGAAAACCAAAAATGCCGGCACCACATGGACACCCATTTTCGATGAACAAAAAGTTTTTTCCATAGGATGTGTGAGTATCGACCCCAATAATCCACATATTGTATGGGTTGGAACAGGGGAGAATGTTGGCGGTAGGCATGTTGGTTTTGGAGATGGGGTTTATCGTAGTGATGATGATGGCCATACCTGGAAAAATATGGGATTGAAAAATTCGCAACATATTTCCAAAATTATTGTACACCCAAATAATTCAAATATTATTTGGGTTGCAGCACAAGGCCCTTTATGGTCGAAGGGTGGCGATCGTGGTTTGTTCAAGTCAATTGATGGTGGATTAACATGGAAAAAAACACTTGGCGATAATCAATGGACAGGAGTTACCGACATTGTAATTGATCCCAGAAACCCTGACTTGATTTATACCGCAACATGGCAAAGAAACAGGACCGTTGCATCATACATGGGAGGCGGACCCGGATCTGGTATTCACCGTTCGCTAGATGGTGGGCTAACCTGGGAAAAACTCAAGATAGGACTACCCGATTCCAATATGGGTAAAATAGGTCTTGCCATTTCTCCTCAAAAACCAGATGTTGTATACGCTGCAATTGAACTTGATAGAAGAACAGGTGGGGTTTTTAAATCCAACAATCGTGGCGCATCGTGGGAAAAACAATCTGAGACTGTTTCGGGAGCCACCGGACCGCATTATTATCAGGAGCTTTATGCAAGCCCTCATGAGTTCGACAAAATTTATCTTGCTGATGTGCGAATTCAGGTAAGTGAGGATGGAGGAAAAACCTTCTATCGCATGAAAGAGGATAACAAACATTCTGACAATCATGCAATTGCTTTTAGGAAAGATGATGCAGATTATTTGCTTGTAGGAACCGATGGTGGCATCTACGAGAGTTTCGATAATACTGAAAATTGGCGGTATATGGCCAACTTGCCATTAACTCAATACTATAAACTGGCGCTGGATGATGCTGAACCCTTCTATAATATTTATGGGGGCACTCAGGATAATGGTACTCAGGGAGGACCTTCAAGGACTAACACCAAAAGTGGCATAAGTAATTCAGACTGGATTATGACATTATTTGCCGATGGGCACCAACCCGCTACCGAGCCGGGAAATCCAAATATAATATACTCCGAATGGCAGGAAGGTCATCTAAATAGGATTGACCTTAGCACAGGGGAATTTGTTTTTATTCAACCTCAACCCGGGGCTGGAGAAGACTATGAACGATACAATTGGGATGCTCCAATTCTTGTTAGCCCACATTTGCCAACGAGGCTTTATTTTGCTTCGCAAAGAGTGTGGCGTTCGGATAACAGGGGCGATAGTTGGTCTACGATTTCGGATGACCTGACACGTAATCAGGAAAGGATGACATTACCGTTAATGGATCAAACATGGAGCTGGGATTCACCTTGGGATATTAATGCAATGTCGAATTATAATACGATTACTTCGTTGACAGAATCACCATTACAGGAAGGTCTGATATATGCAGGTACTGATGATGGGTTGATCCAGATTACTGAAAACGGTGGAGATAGTTGGAAAAAAGTTGAGGTTAGTAAACTTCCCGGCGTGCCATCATCAGCATTTGTAAATGATATTAAAGCCGACTTACATAATCCAAATACTGTTTATGTGGTTCTTGACAATCACAAATCGGGCGATTTTAAACCATATGTTTACAAGAGTACAAATCGTGGAAACACATGGCAATCAATAAGTGGTAATATACCAGATAGTACTTTGGTATGGCGAATAGTTCAGGATCATGTAAAGCCCGAACTGCTATTTATAGGAACCGAGTTTGGAATTTATACTTCCATCGATGGAGGAAAAAAATGGATCAAATTAATGGGTAATGTGCCCACTATTTCCTTTCGAGATTTGGCAATTCAAAAACGTGAAAACGATCTGGTTGGAGCTTCCTTTGGCAGAAGCTTTTTTGTGCTGGACGATTATAGCGCCTTACGATTTGTTAGTGAAGATCAATTGAAAAAGGAGGCTACACTATTTCCGGCACGAGATGCGTTGTGGTATTTGCCAAGACCGGATCAAACATTTGGAGGAAAGGGTTCTCAGGGAGAATCTTATTACATTGCTCCGAACCCTCCTTTTGGGGCAGTTTTTACCTACTATCTTGCCGATGAGTATTTAACAAAAAAAGCTGACCGCCAGAAAAGAGAAAAAAAACTAATTGAAGAGAAAAAAGACATTGTTTTTCCGGGATGGGATGTGGTTGAAACTGAGCGTAATGAGGAAGCTCCGGTAATATTTCTAACAATTAAAGATAGTGCAGAAAACATTATTCGACGCATTGAAGGGCCTATCGGAAAAGGTTTTCATAGGGTTGCATGGGATTTACGAACTCCGGCATCACAAGCAATAAATATTAATAGTAAAAGTGTTTTTGATTCGTATTCGTCATCTGGTTTTCTGGTAACCCCTGGAATCTACACAGCTAGTTTATCAAAGAGAATTGATGGAAAAGTTACAGAATTATCGGAGTCGGTTTCAATCAAAGTCAAAAAGCTTTACGATGGTGAGCTGGAAGGTTCTTCACCTAAAGAAGTGACCGCTTTTTGGAATGAAATAAACAGCATGCAAATGTCGACTTCAGCATTCAATATTGTACTTGACAATGCTGTTAGAAAGGTTGCTGGAATGAAAAAGGCATTTACCGTAACAAATCTTACAGATGATTCAATTGATGGTGAAATTTATTACCTGAACCAACAATTGATTGATATAAAGAAAAAACTATATGGCAATAGTTCGAAAGATCAAATTGGGGAAAAGAACAACCCTACGGTTATGAGTCGACTAAGTGCTGCCTCCATGGGTGTTCAAAATTCAACTTATGGCCCAACACCTACCCATGTTAAGAGTTTAGAAATAGCAAAAACAGAATTTGCTAGCATCAAAACAGAACTTGAAAATGTTGTGAATATTCAGATTCCCAATGTTGAAAAGCAATTAATTAATGCTGGAGCTCCATGGATTGAGGGTCAGGAAATTCCAATTGATTAACAGATTGTATTTTGTCATGCTGAGCGCAGCGAAGTATCTCTACTCAAACCATAATTGGGTTTCTTCACTTCGTTAAGGAGGATATTAACTTGCAACGTAGATGATATGGACTCATACCGTAGCCTACACCCTCGTTTTTATCCCCTAACAAACAGCGCTTTTACAATTTCTTGCGCCATTTTTGGATTTTCTTTTAATCTACGAGTTGAATATGCGAACCATTGTTTTCCATATGGTGTATAAATACGCATCCTGTAACCCTTTTCCAATATTGACTTTCTTAATCCGGGAGTAACTCCATATAGCATCTGAAACTCAAACTTATCGTTGGGAACATTATATTTTTCGATTAACCTGTAAGCACCCTCAACTAGTTTTTCATCATGGGTAGCAATACCAGGATAAATTCCATTTTTGAACATATGCTCAAGATCTTCTAAAAAGTGCTCATTAATTTCAGCATATTTTTTATAGGCAATTTTTTCCGACTCAACATAAATTCCCTTACATATCCTATAGTTTATAGGATTGTCTTTTGAGTGCATGTCCATCATAGCATCTATGTCGGGTAATGTACGATGTAAATATGCCTGTAGTACCAGGCCAACATTTTTTGGAAACTCTTTTTTTAACTTCCTAAAAAGTTCTATTTCAAGATCAACACATTGCGAATCTTCCATATCTACCCTAACGAAGTTATTATACTCAACAGCCTTCTTTACGATTTCCCTTATCATTTCATAGCATGCATCCTTGTCGATAAGCAACCCAAACATTGTTGGTTTTAGTGAATAATTACCATCGATATCACTTTTTTCTACGGTTTCAATTATTTCCAGATATTCATCGCGATTCTTTTCTGCCTGCGATATCTCAGTAATAAATTCACCAAGAAGATCTATGGTAACCATATTACCTTCTGTGTTCAGATTTTTTGCAATATCGATTGCTTCGCCCAGGGTTTGGCCTGCAATATATCTTCTAGAAAAGATCCAAACAAGACTCTGTGGCATCAATGGCAATATTGCTGCTATTAATTTATTTATGAACATCATAATTATAGGATATTTGTTATTTTTTTCAAGCAGCAAATTTAGATAGAATAGTTCAAATCCAAGTAAAAACACGCTATTTTTTCACCATATAAATAGCCACATAACATACTGAATTAAAACGCATTAATAGTAAGGCGACAAAATATTATTCTCAATATATTCAAAACCACCCGTAATTCATGTTAATTAATTAACAATAGCCGGATAAAGTGCAATACATTACATCAATAATCATAATGTTAATAATGTTTGTTATTATTAATAATTAGATGTAATTTTGCCGCCCGATTTTTGTGTACAGTGAAACAGATGGTTGAATATATTATACCCGTTATGGGTCTTGCCTTAGGAAGCCATAGCTATACTTATAAAATCGATAATACGTTCTTTAACAATTATGAGTACTATGATACTGATAACGGGCTATTGGAGCTGGTTGTGGAATTGGTAAGGGAATCAAATTTAATGGATATTAAATTTCATTTTAAGGGATGGGTTGAGCTAAATTGCGATCGATGTCTTGAAAAATTTAAGATGAATGTTGAAAATGATTTCCGACTTATCGTAAAATACTCTGACGCTTACGAAGAAATATCAGATGAGGTTATTACAATTCCAACAAACGAAAGCAATGTTGACCTTAGTCAGTATATTTATGAATATATAAATTTGATGTTACCAATTAAGAAAGTTCATCCTGACGATGACCAGGGTAATAGTACTTGTAACGAAGATATGATTGATAGACTTAACAAGTACTCTGAACAAAAAGATGATCCTCGTTGGGACGCTTTAAAAAAATTGAAACTAGATTAAAGTTAATAAATAAAGAATAATAAAATGGCACATCCAAAACGGAAAATTTCGAAAACCAGAAGAGACAAAAGAAGAACTCATTATAAAGCTGAAGCTCCTCAATTGGCAACATGCCCAACTACCGGAACTATTCATGTTTATCACCGTGCATATTATGTTGATGGCGACATGTATTACAAAGGCAAATTGGTAGTTGAAAGCGCCAAAGCTGAATAGTCATAAAATACTTTATCAGTCAAATATTAGGCTTAACCAGGGCGAATATTTGAAAAAAAGCGAAAAAGCTCTTGTGTATCTCGGTATTCAAGGGTTTTGTTTTTTATGGGGATATGTATTATGTAGGAACTAGCACCTAAACATATGCCAAAGTAAAATTTGTATTTTTGCGTTAGAAAAAATTGAAAAACAGTAAATATGTCGAAAATAAATGCAGCAATTACCGGAATTCATGGCTGGGTTCCTGATTATATTCTAACAAACGAAGAATTATCCACGATGGTTGACACCAATGATGAATGGATAATGACTCGCACAGGAGTAAAGGAAAGACACATATTAAAAGGTGAAGGACAAGGCACCTCAGTTATTGGAGCAAATGCCGTTGAGGGTTTACTTAAAAAAACAAAAACCTCTCCCGAAGAGATAGATTTGGTAATATGTGCTACGGTAACTCCCGACATGCTGTTTCCTACCACGGCAAATATAATTAGTGAAAAAGTTGGAATTAAAGATGCATTTTGTTTTGATATAAATGCTGCTTGCTCTGGGTTTTTATATGCTTTAGAGACCGGACGTAGATATATTGAATCAGGGCAATTTAAAAAAGTTATTATTATTGGTGCCGATAAGATGTCATCAATCGTTGATTATACCGATCGTACAACATGTATATTATTTGGAGATGCAGGTGGAGCAGTACTACTTGAGCCAACTACAGAAGACCTTGGTATTATCGATTCAAAAATGTATAGCGATGGTGTGGGGATTCCTCATTTATATCAAAAAGCAGGTGGATCAAAATATCCTCCAACAGTAGAAACTATTGCTGCTCGTGAACATTTTATTTATCAGGAAGGGCAAGCCGTTTTTAAATTTGCTGTAACAAAAATGGCCGATGTTAGCGTTGAAATAATGGAACGCAACAACCTAAAATCGGAAGACATTGCATACCTTGTTCCGCATCAGGCCAACATGCGTATTATTGAGGCCACAGCACGCCGCATGGGACTGGAAAAGGAAAAGGTAATGATTAACATAGAACGTTATGGAAATACAACCAACGGAACTATCCCAATGTGTTTACACGAATGGGGACCTAAGCTTAAAAAAGGAGATAACATCATTCTTTCGGCATTTGGTGGTGGATTTACATGGGGATCAATTTATTTAAAATGGGCCATTGACGGAGATTCAAAGTAATCTAAACTAAAAATATTAAGAAGCCATCCGGAATCCGTGTGGCTTTTTTATTTTTTAGAAATAAATGCAAACCGTGCCCACACTGGTAAGTGATCTGAAATATCGCCAGCTTCATACATTACATCAGCATCCAAACAATCTAAATACTTGTTATTGTAAAAAATGTAATCGATTTTTATATTGGGTTCTTCACTATTAAAAGTGAAATAGTGCTCAGGGTCAATATTATACTCTTCCTCGGTTATTACCATTGATATACTCGGGTGACTCATGATAACCTCAATTGTTTTCTCAGGAAATGCGTTTACGGCAAAGGGAGGTGTACAATTAAAATCCCCCAATAATATAACCGGATTGTTTTGCTCATATTCATTATAAATATCCATTACAATATCAGCCTGGAGCTCACGGGTTGGGCCATCCCATGCTTCGAAGTGAACATTGATAATCAATAAGCTGTCTTTTTTTGTTGGTATCCAGACAACCTGTGCTAACCTTTCCAGATAAAAATCGTTGTAGTAAAATGGGTTTGATTCTGGTTTAGGCAGCACAACGAAATCATTTGAAAGTATTGCCGAATGCGAAAGCACAGCCTGGCCTGATAACATCCTTCCAAAATGATACTTAAAAGGCCAGTAAGGAAATGGAACATATTGCTTATCCCAGTTAACTGCCATTGCGCTACTATTATAACTTGTCAGTTTACCCAATTGCACCATTTGGTTTATATCAAACGTTCGACGTGATTTAAAATCAATTTCCTGGAAAGCAACTATATCTGGCTTTTTATCTTTCAATAACATTACAGCCTTTTCCAGATTAGATTGTATTAAACTTTGAGGTCTGTCAACTGCTAAATTGTTGGTCATACCCGACAAATAACCAATATTATAAGTAGCTATTGAGAGTGTATCCTGAATTTCGGCACCACGATTATCTGAAAACTCTATGATTTTTGAGTATTCAGCTTCATTATAAAGTGGTCGTCGAGCCCAAAAATAGAACACAACAAAAGCAATCAG